>CABEDD010000043.1_pt1 | contig 29076 bp, 27 predicted proteins | sample 3132901 | NCBI WGS metagenome assembly CABEDD01 (sample SAMEA5534329, study PRJEB31848) | metagenome | biome: tundra; feature: field; material: soil | place: USA | collected 2013-05 | depth 0.15 m
CGTCAGCCGCAGCCGGTGTTGTTGCCGCAGGATGAACACGTGTAGCAGCTGCCCGTGCGCTGCATCATCCCCCCGCACTGGCTGCACGCCGGACCGAGGTCCAAGCCTTTCATGCGGGCGGGGACGACCGGCGGGGTGTCGGTCAGCGCCGAGGTGGGGGCGCTCGCTCCGCCGTTGCCGGCCGATGCGGTGGGCGCAGCCCCGTCCGCGGGCTCCGCCTTCGCGCTCGGGCCGGCGGTGTCGGCGCCGATCACCGACTGGGCGGCCTCCTGGGCGGACTTGCGGGCGCGTACCTCGGGGGTGAGGATGCCGAGATCCTCCTGGACGTCCGGGTCGAGGAAGCGCGAGGCGAGCCAGCGCATGATGTAGTCGGGCATTGACTTGGCGAACGGGATCTCGGGGTTGCCTGTGATCCCCTCGGGCTCGAACCGCATGTAGCTGAACTTGCGCACGAGCGTCTCCAGCGGCACGCCGTACTGCAGCGCGATCGAGATCGCCGTCGCGAACGAGTTCATCATGCCGCGCAGCGTCGATCCCTCCTTGCCGATGTCGGTGAGGAATATCTCCCCGACCGTCCCATCCTCATACATACCGGCGGTGATGTAGCCCTCGTGGCCGCCGATCGAGAACTTGTGGGTGATTGACTGGCGCTCGACCGGCATGCGCTTGCGCTGCGGGCCGGCCTCGGCGAGCGCCTTGGCGACCGCCTGATCCACGATCTCATCGACATCGACCGGCGCCGCCTTGCCCTGACCCAGCTCTTCGGGTCGTGTGCCCTGAGCGTCGGTGCGCAGCGCCTGCGCGGTCTTTGAGCCGTCGCGGTAGATCGCCAGCGCCTTGATCCCCAGGCGCCACGCCTGCATGTAGGTGTCGGCGATGTCCTCCACGGTCGACTCCTGCGGCATGTTCACGGTCTTTGAGATCGCCCCGCTGATGAACGGCTGCACCGCGCCCATCATCTCGATGTGGCCCATATGCGAGATCGCGCGCTCGCCTACGGCCACGTCGAACACGGGCAGGTGCTCGGCCGCGAGGCCGGGCGCGCCGAGGATCGTGCCGTGCTCGGCCAGATGCGCCTCGATCTGCTCGATCTGCTGCTCGGAGTAGCCGAGCGTCTGCAGCGCCAGCGGCACCGTTTTGTTGACGATCGTCATCTGCCCGCCGCCGACGAGCTCCTTGAACTTGACGAGCGAGAAGTCGGGCTCGACGCCGGTCGTGTCACAGTCCATCAGGAAGCTGATCGTGCCCGTCGGCGCGAGCACCGTCGCCTGCGCGTTGCGATAGCCGCTTTGCCCGCCCAGCTCGACGGCCTGATCCCACGAGCGCCGCGCGGCCGCGAGCAGCTCCGTGTCCTGGCAGATCTCATCGTCGATCGCGTGGGCGGCGTCGCGGTGCATCTCCATCACGTGGTTGTGCTCGGCGCGATTCTCCGAGTAGCGCTCGTACGGGCCGAGCGCGCCCGCGACCCGTGCCGACTCGCGATAGGCGCGCCCGGTCATCAGCGCGGTGATCGCCGCCGCCGTGCCGCGCCCGGAGTCGGAGTCATACGGCATGCCGTTGCTCATCAGGTACGCGCCGAGGTTGGCGTAACCCAGGCCGAGCTGGCGGAACGCGCGCGCGTTTGCGCCGATCTCCTCGGTCGGATAGCTGGAGGGCGAGACGACGATCTCCTGCGCCAGCAGCATGATGTCCACGGCGTGCTCGAAGGACTCGACGTCCAGCGTGCCGTCGGCGCGGCGGAACTTCATCAGGTTCAGCGACGCGAGGTTGCAGGCGGAGTCGTCCACGTGCATGTACTCGCTGCACGGGTTGCTTGCGTTGATCCGGCCCGAGACGGGGCAGGTGTGCCAGCGGTTGATCGTCGTGTCGTACTGCACGCCCGGGTCCGCGCAGCGCCAGGCGGCCTGCGCGATCTCTTCCATCAGCTCGCGCGCGCTGATCGGCTCGCCCACCGGCTCGCCGCTCGTGCGGGCGCTGAGCTGCCACTCGCGGTCCTCCCGCACGGCCTGCATGAACTCGTCGGTGACCCTGACCGAGTTGTTCGCGTTCTGGTACTGGATCGACTTGAACCCGTCGCCGTCGATCGACATGTCAAAGCCGGCGTCCCTGAGCGCCTGCGCCTTGTCCTCCTCCTTGGCCTTGCACCAGATGAACTCGCGGATGTCGGGATGGTCGACGTCGAGCACGACCATCTTCGCCGCGCGGCGGGTCTTGCCGCCGGACTTGATCGTGCCCGCCCACGAGTCGGCGCCGCGCATGAACGACACCGGCCCGGACGCCGTGCCGCCCTTGGCGAGGTGCTCCATCGAGCCGCGGATGTTCGACAGGTTGATGCCCGACCCGGAGCCGCCCCTGAAGATCATCCCCTCCTTGGTGTTCCAGTCGAGGATCGACTCCATCGTGTCCTGGACGGAGAGGATGAAGCAGGCGCTGCACTGCGGGGACTCCTCGAAGCCGACGTTGAACCACACGGGCGAGTTGAACGCCGCCATCTGGTGCAGCAGGATGTGGGTCAGCTCGGCCTCGAACGCATCTGCGTCCGAGTTGGTGGCGAAGTAGCCGAGCTCGCGCCCCCAGCCGGCGATCGTGCCGGCGACGCGGCCGATCATCTGCTTGACCGAGCGCTCCCGCGCGGGGTGGCCGAGCTGGCCGCGGAAGTACTTCTGGGCGACGATGTTCGTCGCGTTCTGCGACCAGCTTGCGGGGAACTCGACGTCGGTCTGCTCGAACGCGATCCGCTCGCCATGGCCGATGCGCGCATCGCGCAGCTCCCACTCGACGGCGTCGAACGGATGCGTGTCCGGGGAGGTGAAGAACCGCTCTATCGACAGCGCGGCGCCGGGCGCCGTCTCGGGGGTGCTGGGTTGCGTCGTTGTGTCCATCGGCCTTGCTCCTTCCGCGCCGCCGCCACACGACGAACGCCCACTCGACTCTGTTTGCTTGGGGCCGAGCATCATCCCGCGCGAGTCGGACGGAAAGGTGGGGGATATGCCACTGATTTTAGAAGGCCCGCGAGCCCTCGACGGACTATCTGCCGAGTCTCGCCCAGTCGGTGAATTCCGCCCAGGTGGCGGACATGTGAAAGCCCGCCTCGGCCATGGCGTGGCGCATCGACATCAGCCAGTGCGGCTCGTATGCGCGCGAGCGCGCGAACGCCCACGCGGCGCACGCGAGCAGGAGCAGGGCGGCGATCGCGGCAAGGACGACGGCCTCGGTCGACACATGCCCCGAGCGGTGCGAATGCTTGACCGCGAGCGTTTGGGAATGCAGCGCCAGGGTTGTGGTCGCGAGTAGCGGTCGGGACACGACGATGCTCATAGTAGATCCTCGATCGCCCCCAGCGCGTCGGCGAGCACGCGGGTCGGCCCCAGGGATGCGTCGAGGACGTGGATCCGTGCGGGATCGTCCCGTGCGAGCTCGTCGTAGGCGGTGGCGATGCGCTCGAAGAAGCGCCCGTCCTCGAGCTCCAGGCGATCGGGCTGGGATGCGCGCCCCTGCAGGCGCGCGCGGCCCTCGGCGGGGGAGATGCGCAGCAGCAGCGTGCGGTCGGGCGAGAGCGAGCCGGTGGCGAACGTGTTGATCGCGCGGACCTCGTCGATCCCCAGCTCGCGTCCGCCGCCCTGGTAGGCCAGGGAGGAGTCGACGAAACGGTCGAGCAGGATGAGCACGCCGGCGTCGAGCTCCGGGCGCAGGCGCTCGCGCACGAGCTGGGCGCGGGCCGCCGCATACAGCAGCGCCTCGGCGCGCGGGTCCACCGTCAGCGAGGGGTCGGTGACGAGTGCGCGGATTCGCTCGGACAGCGCCACGCCCCCGGGCTCGCGCAGGAGCTCGACGCGCACGCCGCGCTCTCCCAGCGCGCTGTGCAGGCCCAGGGCGAGCGTCGACTTGCCGGCGCCGTCGAGCCCCTCGATCGTGATCAGAGCGCCGCGCGCCACGGGACGGGACGGTAGCGCGTTACGGGGTCGCCTACGATGGAGCGAGGATGCCGGAGACCCACCCAGATCTGCCCGGGATCGAGGCGCACCCGCACGCCCGCGCGGTCCTGGCCCCCGTTCTCGCCCCGGGGTGGGATGGCTCGCCCGCGCGGGCGCCGTCGCACGCGTATCTGCTGCACGGACCGTCGGGCGCCGGGAAGCGGGCGATCGCACGGGCGTTCGCGGCCGCGCTGCTGGCCGACGGGTCCCCCGACGAGCAGACGGCGCGCGCGGCCCGGGAGCGGGCGCTGCGCGGGTCCCACCCGGACCTGACGTGGGTGATCCCCAGCGGAGCGGCGGAGATGCTGGTGAGCGACATCGACGAGTCGGTCGTGGCCGCGGCCGCGCGGACGCCGTTTGAGGCGAGCAGGCGTGTGTTCGTGATCGAGAGCGTCCAGACGCTGAACGAGCAGGCGGCGAACAGGCTGCTGAAGACGCTGGAGGAGCCCCCCCGGTACGCGCACCTGGTGCTGATCAGCGACCGCCGCGAGGAAGTGCTGGCGACGATCGCCTCGCGCTGCGTGCACGTTCGCTTCGACGCGCCTACGGCCGAGACGATCGCGCGCACCCTGCCGGCCGAGGGAGATCACGCCCGCGCGTGCGCGCGGCTGGCGCTGGGCGACGCGGATCGGGCGAGGATGCTCGCAAGCGAGCAGGGGACGGTGTTGCGGGCAGCCGCGGAGGGGTATGTGCGCGCGGCGCTGCACGGCGAGACGGGCGAGCGCCGCTGGAGCGACCTGCTCGACGCGGCCCTCCTCGCCGGGACGAGCGCGGGCGATCAGCTCGCCGCGAGGCTGTCGGGGGAGCTCGAGCTGGCGCCGAGCAAGGAGCGCAAGAAACTGGAACGGGAAGCGCAGGACGCCAGGCGCCGGGTGGAGCGGCGGGCGCGCGCGGGGGCGCTGGATCAGGGACTGCGGCTGGCCGAGCTGTGGCTGCGCGACGTCGTGTGCGTGCAGGAGAGCGCTCCGGAGCTCGTGCATGCGCTTGACAGGCAGGCGGAGCTGGCGCAGGACGCGGCGAGATGCACCTCGCCGGGCGCGCGAGCAGGGGTCGAGCTGGTGCGCGAGACGCGCACGCGCATCGCGGTCAACGTCTCAGAGGAGCTGGCCTTGGAGGCGCTGGCCTACCGGCTGGAAGAGGCGACCGATGGCCTTCGCGGATGCCGTGTCCTCGGTCGCTCGCGTACCGATCGACGATCTAATGCGATCGTCTGATCGGCCAGCACGCCACGCGGGTGGGCGGGCCTTTGATCCCTTGCCCCGCTCGACCCTCGATCGCCTCAGGCGATCGGGCCGAGGTTGGGCTCGATGCCGTAGGTCTCGAACGCCATGAACTTGGAGAACTGGCGGTTGTCAGGTCCGTGGAAGTCGGCGGAGCCGGTGGTGAGCAGGCCGAGCTCGGCGCAGCGGTCGACGAGCATCTGGGTGTTCTCGCGTGTGTGGGTTATGTAGAAGGCCTCGACGCCGTCGAGGCCTAGCGCGTGGAAGCGGTCGATGCTCGACAGGACCTCGCCGGGGTTGGAGATGTCCCAGAAGGGGTGCGCCCAGACGGCGACGCCGCCGGCCTCGTGGATGGCATCGATGGCCTGGGCGACGGCGGGCGTCTCGCGCAGGCGGAAGGCGGGGCGTCCCTCGATCAGGTAGCCGCGGATGAGCGAGCCGATGTCGTCGATGCTCTCCTCGCGCAGGCGCGAGGCGTTGGCGGGAGCGCCGAGCACCGCTTCGGCGAGGTGTGGCCGGCCGATCGGCTTGCCCGCGGCGACGCGCGCGTCGAGCTGGGCTTTGTCGAGCTCGAAGCCGAGCTCCTCCAGCGCGGCGGCCATGCGCAGGGTGCGCCGCTCGCGGTCGGTGAGGAAGTCGGCGAGAAGCGAGGCGAACGACGGGTCGGTATGGTCGATCAGGTAGCCGAGGATGTGCAGTTCGCGCGGTGTGGCGGCGCCGGAGTCGATCGAGGAGATCTCCACCGCCGGGACGACGCGCACCCCGGCTCGCTCGCCCGCCGCAAGCGCCTCGGAGACTCCGGACACGGTGTCGTGGTCTGAGAGGGCGAGCAGCTGCACGCCCGCCTGCGCGGCGCGCCGCACGACCTCGGCGGCCGCCAGCGCGCCGTCGGAGTGGGTCGAGTGGGATTGCAGGTCAAAGCGAGGCGGCACGCACGGCAGCCTATCTGCGATCCGCCCTCACCAGCCCGCGGGCTCACACGTGCGGGCGCTCTCGCACGGGGCGCTGACGAGCGCGGTCACGTGCGCGGCGACGGCCTGGCGCAGGGTGCGCACGCCCGCGTGGTAGTTGCGGGCTTTGCAGGGCAGCGTCTCCTCCGCGCTCGGGGGGGCGGCGTGATCCAGATCCGCGAACGCGGCGTCGGTCTCGGCGGCCAGCCGGACGGCCTCCAGCCACGTGACCTCCAGGTAGGCGAGCGCCGCCCCGAGCTGCTCCTCGGGGAGCTCGCCGGGCGCCTGCAGCTGGCGCATGACGGGGACGACCTCGCGGCTCAGCCAGCGCTGCTCCGCGTGAGCGCGCAGCAGCAGGCAGACGTCGGAAGGTGGGGTTGGGTCGGAATAGTGGGACATGCGAGGCATCCGTGACTCACAGAGTTGGGCGACTGCTCAGGGCTTCGACGGGCGGACGCCAGGGCTTTAGAACTTCGCGTGAGTTTCCACGCTTCTTGGGGCATTTTTAGCCTGTGTTGATGCGATCTCTCCGCTCCAACCTTCGGCCAAGCGGCGGTTCCTCAAGGAACGAACGAGGTTGCACGATGTAGAGATCAACGATGATCAGCCTCACAATCCGTTATGACCCGACGACCCGCGCGCCCGGACAGCATGCGCGCGCGATCGTCAAGCGGCTGCGGCTGCGCACGCTCGTCGCGCTGGGCGTGCTGGCGGTCGCGACCGCGCTGCTGGGGCGGGCGTTCGGGCTGCGCGACGTCAGGTTTCTCGGCTCGGAGGTGGGGCTGCTGGCGGCGATATTCGTCGTGCTGCGCTACGTGCTTCCGCTCGCGGAGCGCCACGACCGCGGCGCCACCGGTGAGGAGCAGGTCGGCAGCCTGCTGGACGGGCTTGGAGGCAAGGGCTGGCACGCGATCCACGACGCCAGCCTCGGCAACGGCAACGTCGATCACATCCTGATCGGGCCGGCGGGAGTGTTCACGGTCGAGACAAAGAGTCATCCCGGCCCCGTGCGGGTCGCGCGCGTGCACGGCGCAACGCTCAGCCAGGCCCAGGCCCAGCAGCGGGCGATCGCGCGCGTGACGGGCCTGGAGGTCGAGCCGCTGCTCGTCTACAGCCGCGCGTGGGTCGATCGTCCGCTGGCCCGGCGCAAGGGCGTGCGGGTGCTGCCGGCGAGGATGCTCGCGGGGTATCTGGACAGGCGCAAGGCGACGCTCTCGCCTGCGCAGGCGAGAGCCGCGCGCGAGCAGGTGGGGGCGGCGTTGCGCAAACGCCGGCCAAGCCGCCGATAGCGCGCGGGCTGGCGGCATCTGGCGCAGGGGCGAGTGGACCCGGCGGCGCGTGATCGCGCTCGTCCCCGCCGCGGGCGCGCGCGTGGTATGGACACGGCGCTGAGGATCTCAGCCGAAGCGGCGAGTAACTTGCTCTGAATGGACTCTCCCGAGGCACTCCTGCATCGTTTCGGGCTCGACGCCTTCCGGCCCGGGCAGCGCGAGGCCGTGGCCGCCGCGCTCGCGGGGCGGGACTCGCTTGTTGTGATGCCCACCGGCGGGGGCAAGTCGCTGTGCTACCAGCTGCCCGCCCTGACCGGCGACGGCCTCGTCGTCGTCATCAGCCCGCTGATCGCGCTGATGGCCGACCAGCTGCGCCGGCTGCATGACGCGGGCGTGCCCGCCACGATGCTCGCCTCCGGCATGGCCGACGGGCACAACGCCGCCGCGCTGCGCGGTGTCGCCACCGGAGAGATCAGGCTCGTGCTGGCCGCTCCCGAGCGCTTCGCCTCGGGCGCGTTCCGTGACGCCCTGGCGCAGCGGCGCGTCTCGCTGTTCGTCGTCGACGAGGCCCACTGCGTCACCGAGTGGGGGCACGACTTCCGCCCCGACTACCTGCGCCTGCACGATGCGATCGCCTCGCTCGGCCGTCCCCCCGTGATGGCCGCCACCGCGACCGCCACACCGCGCGTTGCCGAGGAGATCGCCGCGCGCCTGGGCCTGCGCGAGCCGGTGTCCGTGCGCGCCGGCTTCGATCGCCCCAACCTCGCCTTCGACGTCGTCTCGCTGGAAGGCGCCGGCACGGTCGCACGCAAGCGCGCCGCCCTGGCGCACATCCTCCGCGACCCCGCCGCGCGTCCGGCGATTGTCTACTGCGGCACGCGCCGCGACACCGACGACGTCGCCGCGCTCCTCTCCGGCTCCGGCATCGCGACCGTCGCCTACCACGCCGGCATGTCGCCCGACGCGCGGCGGGTGAGCCAGGAGGCGTTCATGAGCGACTCCGCCGAGGTGGTCGTCGCCACGAACGCCTTCGGCATGGGCGTCGACAAGGCCTGCGTGCGCACCGTCGCCCACTGGGCGCTGCCCACGAGCCTCGAGGCCTACTACCAGGAGGCCGGTCGCGGCGGGCGCGACGGCGAGCCCGCGCGGGCGCTGCTGCTGGCCGCGCGCATGGACCTCGGCCGGCTGATCCGCTTCAACACCCAGCGCACGAGCACGGTCGGCGACGTGAAGGCCTACATCGCCGCGCTGCGCCGGCGCTGCGCGCCTGAGGATGGCGTTGCCACGATCGGGCACGGCGAGCTGGACGAGCGCGACCGCATGCTGCTGTCGATCGCCGAGCGCGCCGGTGCGGTGGAGCTCTCACCCGGCGGCGCCAGCGGGCTGCTGGCGCGGCCGACGGGCGCAGGCAGCCCGCACAAGGCGTGGGCGGCGATCCAGGCCGCCAAGAATCGCGGCTGGGAGTCCTACCGCTCGATCGAGCGCTACATGTCCGGGTCCTCTCAATGCCGCCGGCGGCAGATCCTCGACCACTTCGGCGACCGGACTCCCGGGGCGCCCTCGGGGCGCTGCTGCGATGTCTGCGACCCCGACCCCGAGCTGCAGCGGGCGTGCTCGGCGGCGCCGGTCGCGTCCTCGCGCAGGCGATCGCGTGCGCCCGGCGGACGGGTCGATCGGTCGGGATCTTCGGCCGCGAACGCCTCTGTCGCGGATGACATTGGTGGTGGGAGTGGCCCGAGCGAGGACTCGGCGGTGGAGCCCGTGGACGAGCGCGAGTTCGAGCGCCTGCGCCAGTGGCGCTGGTCGCGGGCCGAGGGCAAGCCGGCCTTCACCGTCGCCGCCAACTCCGTGCTAGAGGAGATCTTGCGCAGGCGCCCGCAAACCGCCGAGGCGCTGCTCGAGATCCGCGGGATCGGACCCGCGTTCTGTGCCAAGCACGGCGCCTCGCTGCTCGCCGAGCTGAACGAGCTCTCAGGGACGCCGGATGCCGCGTCGGCGCTAGCATCGGTGTCCGCGCCGACGTAGCTCAGATGGCCAGAGCACTCGCTTCGTAAGCGAGGGGTCCGGGGTTCGACTCCCCGCGTCGGCTCTTATGGGATCGTGCGCTCCCACGCTTGCTGGAGACGCCCAATCTCTTTGGCGGGACCAGACCACACAAGTGGTGCAACAGCGGTGTTACACTTGGCGTAGATGTCAACGGTCCATCCACGCATAGCGCTGACGCGCGACCCGGAGCTCGATGACGCGCTGAAGGTCGGCGCGTCCGTGCTCGGCCCGTCGAAGCCGACGTCGCGTGTGGCGCGGGAGTTGATTCTGCGGGGCGCGAAGGATCTCCTCGCGAATCCCGGCCCGGAGCTCGACCGGTGGCTCAGCGAGCAGGGCGCAGCACCCGCGACGCGTTCCATCAGTGAGTTGCTTGCGGTCGCGGCGAGTCTGGGTGCGCCGGAGCCGGAGAACCCGCGTCCCCTCTCTGACGCGCTCGCCGAGATGCGCGCCGAAGAAGATCGCTAGCGATCAGTGCCGGCTGAGCTCGTCTATGTGGATTCCTCGGCGTTCGTCAAGCTGGTGCTCCCCGAGCCCGAGACGCCCGCTCTGCTCGCGGCATTGGAGGGTGTCGAGCGACTCGTCGCCTCGGAGATCCTCGAGATCGAGGTGCTGCGCGCGACCCGCCGTGGCGGCGGTGACACTGCTGCCGCCCGTGTTCAGCTTGCCGCGGTGCGGCTGCTGCCGCTGAGCAGCGAGATTCGCAAGCGGGCGTCTGAGCTTGACCCGCCCTCGGTCAGGTCGCTGGACGCGATTCACCTAGCCACCGCGCTCAGCCTCGGCGAACGACTCGAGGGCCTCTACACCTACGACGAACGAATGTCCCTCGCCGCACGCCACGCCGGGCTCAACGTACAGGCACCCAGTTAGCATCACCGGCTGCCGCCGGCAGACCGCAGCATCGGGACACTCGTCGCTTTAGCGTCAAACGAACTCTGAAGTGCCGACCGCTCAAGCTCGGAATGCCGCACTCGCTGGCGGAAGCAGAAGCCTCATGCGTAGCTGGCTCGACTGCCGCCAATCGTCCGCAGCGGGAGCTCGCGGGCTGCCGGCCGAGACGCTCGCATCCACGCGAAAGCGCGAACCCGGTGAGATTGGGAGCAACCGGGATCTGGGTGTCAGCGGATGCCGCTCGGGCTGCACTTAACCCCAACGGCGGCCGTCTGGATCGTGTGGGTCGCGTCGTCCTCCCACACCAGGTGGAAGATCCCACGCGCGCCCACGAACAGGAGGGGGAATTCGCCGCCGGTGATCGCGAGCGGCGTGCGGCTGAAACGTCGGCAGCGTGAGGCTGCGGCGTGCGCCCAGACGCGGTGAGCGGCGTCGGTGCTGATGACGAGTTCCTGGCCGCTTGGCCCGATCGCGCCCTCGTAGTCGTATCCGCCTTCCGGTTCGGACGGGCCCGTTTCGAGCACGTGCGTCGCTTCGAGAGCTCCGCGCGGAGACACCTCGGCTGCAATCAGCTGCGAGCCAGCCGCTCCGAAGGGGCGTCAGCACGCCCTCAAATTCGCCGTTCGTTTCGGCCTGCAGCAGTGGCGGCAGGACGATCGGCCGCACCTCGCCGTCTTCGGAGATGCGCGCCAACTGCAAGCCGTGCGGGCCGGCGAAGCGGACCCAGCCTCCCTGAACCAGGTCGGATTGGCCAGCAGGCTCGACTGCTTCCGTGGCGAAGCGCTCGTCCCAACCGCCGCGCTCGACAGTGTCGCTACGGACGAGGACCAGGTCGGAGATGCGGCAAAGGGAGCCTTCCGCTTCGCCCCGCGCGAGCGGGCGTGTGCCGATCCTCAGTCGGCGTACTCGGAAATCGTCCGATGCAGCAGCGTGAGTGATGATCGCCCATACGCTCGCATCCAAGGCGAAACCAGCAGTGCAGGACTGCTCGGCTACACGTTGATCGTCGCAAGGCCGCGCGACGTTCCGCGACTTCATGGGTGACGAACCTCCGCCCAGGGCCGGCGGTGGTCTCGGCCTGCTCGGGGCCCGTGTGAAGTACGCACGCCAACTACGGGCGCCGACGGATGGCAGCCGGCGCCGCTTGGCCTAGTCTGCTCATAGGGAGACAACGCAAGTCCATGAGCCACGACACTCATCAGGTGCCACGAGCGCGCCGCCGCGACCGATTGCCACACGGCCGGATGATGGTCATGTGCGTGCCGATGGTGGTCATTGTGATCGCTCTTGTGGCGATTGGGATCGCGAGCGCCGGGTTGCTTCTCGCGGCGGTCATGTGCGTGGCGATGATGGCTGTCATGATGCGCGCGATGTCCGGCGGCGGCGGAGGTGAGCGGCGATGATGGACTCGGGCTACCGGGGCGAACACATGACTACCGGAGGCTGGATCTTCATGGCCCTGGGCATGCTCGTCCTCATCGTGCTGGTTGTGGTACTGGTCATGTGGATCGTGTCTCAGCAGCACAAGCCCGACCGGAGTCCGCTACCGCCGGGGGGTATGTCAGCTCGTGAGGTTCTTGACCGTCGCCTTGTGAACGGCGAGATGACCACCGACCAGTACGACGAGTTGCGCAAGAAGCTCGACGCCGGCGCAGGTGCTGCCACGGGTCCGCCCGGGCCGCCTGCCGGAGCACCCAACTAAAGCCGCATGAGAGGGCCTCGGCCTACCGAACGCTCACGGAACACCATGAGTCGGGCCGGGCTCGACGGATACCGCTGAACAAGCGCTACAGCTTCCGTAACGAAGCGGGCGTCGCTACCCAAGGGCTCGACACTCTCGCTCGGGACCACCTTTGAACGTCGCGTGGCCGCGAGGGCGTGCTTCCGTTTGGTCTGAGGTAGCGAGCGTGAGGGGACTGTCGGGCCGGCCCCGCTCGTCAGACTCGACTACGGATAGTGGCCATGCAGACGCTTGTGTGCCCGCTCGTAGACATTGCGGGTTCTTTCATCGGCGGGGTGGCGCTCGCCGAAGGCGATCATGTTCCAGGCGAGGCTGTCGTCGGGCTTCTGGATCAGCTGGAACACGAATCCGTAGGGCGCCTCTGAGGCGCCCTGCCGGCCGAGCGGGACATAGAGCTTGCGAGCGCCGGGCAGTTTTGTGGCGCCTGGGCCGTCGGCCTTGCAGCGCTTCCAGTCGAGCTTCGCCGTTCCGGTCTCGATCGTTTTGCGGGCGCTCTGTGCATGAGCGCGAGCTGGCGAGCGGCGGTCGTAGCGCTCGACCTCCTCTTTCCACTCGGCAGCATGTCGATCGCGGCGATGATTCGCCTCACGGAGGCCGAGGCGCTGATCGTGCGATGGAGCGTCATCTGTTTGTACGTGGGGCCGTGACGACCCATCGCCTTCGAGTCTGGCAGGATCGGACATGCTCGGTCGTCGACATCGGCGCTGGGAGCGGCCGGTTCGCGTTGGCTGCCGCGCCGGCCTGCACTTACGAGCGAGACCACTGAGACAGCGAGCTGTCGGTTACAATGACGGGTCAAAGAGACTGGGGGGCCATCCCCTGCTATCGCGGTGGTTGAAGCCGCAGTGAGGAGATGCCCATGAACAGTGGTGTCCCACAGACATACGAGTCGCTCTTCAGCGACTCCCTCGCCGTAAGCCGGCGTCCTCTCTTTCGGGCCGGCGCCAAGATGTTTCGAGTAGGGTTCCTCCTGCTCGGCTTGCTATCTACCATGCTCTTCGCCAGCAGCGCCCTGGGCGCCACCGCGACCGTGGGCTTGGGATCGGCTGCCAGCTTCTCGGCGTTGGGTGGCACGACGATCACCAACACCGGTCCCACGACGATGTTCGGCGACTTGGGCCTGAGCCCCGGTTCATCGGTAACCGGCGCTCCGCAGGTTCTCGGGCAGACGCACGTCGACGACGCGGTGGCGATCGAAGCCAAGAACGACCTGACCACCGCCTACAACAATGCGGCCTCCCGTCCAAGCAGCGGCTCGGCCGGGACCGACCTCGCCGGTCAGACCTTCTCGCCGGGCGTTTACACCGCCAGCAGCTCGTTGCTGCTGTCATCGGGAAGTGTCACGCTCAACGCCCAGGGTGAACCCAACGCGGTGTTCATCTTCCAGATCGGCTCCACGCTGATCACGGAATCGAACACCACCGTCTCGCTCGTCAACGGCGCGCAGGCGTGCAACGTCTTCTGGCAGGTCGGCTCCTCCGCGACGCTGGGGACGGGCACACGCTTCGGCGGCACCATCATGGCCTTGGCGTCCATCACCGCGAATACGTCCGCCACGATCCATGGCAGGCTGCTGGCGCGGGAAGGTGCGGTGACCATGGACACCAACACAATCACGACATCCAACTGTCCCTCCAGCGCCAGCGGTAGCGGTCCTGGCACGGAAACGACCACGGGGGCAGTCGTGCCACCGCCTGGATCGAAAACCACACCGAAGAAGACCACACCGAAACGTGTGCATCACCACGCCCCGAAGCGAGCACACAAGCGCCACTCGCCCGCGCGGCCGGCGCTCCCGCACAAGCGGGCCCCGTTCACCGGCTGAGTGAGCCTCGGCAAGGCTGGGCGACGCAGATGTCGCCCAGCCGCCTGGCGCCATGGAGAGGACGCTCATCCCACAACTTCGCTCCCGTCTTCGCTCGCCGCGTGCGGCTCTGTGTTCCCACCGGCTCGGGCGTGGCCTGGTCGTCGGGCTCGCCGCGGCGTGCCTGCTCGGCGTCGCGGCCGGCTCGGCGTCCGGCGCCCCCATCCCAGCTCGCGTGCAGGCGACTCAGCAGCTCGCGGTTCTGCTCACCGCGCACGGCGCACACCGTGCGCCCGACGCCAGATCCCCGCAGGTCGCGCTCGTGGCCGCTCGCAGGCCGATCACCGGCGAGCAGACCACCCTGCCCGTGATCGGACGCTCAGCCGGTCCTGGCGGGGTACGGTGGCTTCACGTGATGCTTCCCGGTCGCCCCGACGGATCGACCGGCTGGATCGCCCAGCAGGGCACCCGCAAGCTCGTGACAGGCTGGCACATCACGGTCGACCTTGCCGGCCGCCGGGTGAGGGTCTATAGCGACGGCCGCATAGTGAGAACCATTCAGGCGGTGGTCGGCAAGCCCTCCACGCCGACGCCCACCGGCCAGTTCTTCGTCGAGGAGACGGTGCAGATGCTGGCCGGCGAAGCCGGCGGCCCGTATGCGCTGGCTCTCAGTGCCCGCTCGAACGTGTTGCAGGAATTCGAAGGCGGTCCGGGCCAGGTCGCGCTGCACGGACGCAACAACCTCGGGGGAACGCTGGGCACCGCCGCCTCGCACGGCTGCATTCGCGTTGACACCGCGAGCATCGACTGGCTGGCCGCCCGTATCGGCCCCGGGACACCGGTGACGATCTACAGCTGATCGAACTCCGAAACCACCACGAGCGCGCTCAAACCGGCGATCAAGCCCAGCGCGGGCGTGATCGTCAGGTAGGCGCTTCCGAGCCCGAGCAGGCCCACGACCCAGCGCGGCGGGCGCTCGTCGCCTCGCGGCGCCCCGCTCGCGAGCAGCAGGACTCCGAGCGCCAGCCAGTCGATCGCCCGCGCGCCCCACACTTCGCCGAACCGGCTGTGCAGCGTGTTTTCGATGACCACGCCTTTCAGCGAGGACCACAGCGAAACGCCCGCGGCGCTCGCGCCCTGCAGCAGGATCCCGAGCACGCTCACCGCGACCCCGAGCACGACCGCCGCGAGCATCAGCCCGCGCAGGAGAGCATGCAGGCGAGCAGGGCCGCGCGGACGGGCACGGGTGCTAGGTGAAGCAAGCTCTTATGCAGGCCCTTCGCCAGATCTGAAACCCTACCGTGCTCGAGACTTCGATGGCGAAGCTTGCGCCCCACCGCCGGGAGTCTCGAAATCTCTATATGCGTCGCAACCTACTCATCATCCTGGGCGCCGTCGCGCTCGCCTGGGCGGCGGCGGCCGTCGTGGTGGGCTCTGGAAGCCTCGGCCTGTGGGGCTCGAGCACGACGACGCCGCCCGGCGGCGTCTCCCCCTCGTGCCTGCCGGCCGCGCTTGACCACAGCGCCAGGCTGGCGGGATCGCCCGTCGACGTCTCGCCGGCGCCGGAAACCGGCACGGCCAACCCCGACACGCAGATCAGCTTCCTGGGCGTGCCGGCGGCGGAGATCCACGACGTCTCCGTCGTGGGCGCCCGCAGCGGCGATCACTCCGGGCGCCTGCGCGGCTACTCGCAGGGCGACGGCGCGAGCTTCCTGCCCAGCACCCCGTTCGACGCCGGCGAGCGGGTGAGCGTGCGCGCTGTCATCGGGGGCGCCGGCGCAAAGCGGATCGCCTTTCAGTTCCGCGTAGACACCCCATATCCGACGGCAACCGCCTCGGAGTTCGCAAACCCGCCCGCGGCGCCCGCCGACTATCAGAGCTTCTACACCCTGCCCGGCGTCCAGGCCCCGATCCTTAGCGTCACCGCGGCCGACCACGACCCCGCCGCCGGAGACATCCTCACGACCAACGGGCCCGGCCCGGGTCAGTACGGGCCGCTGATCTACGCGCCGGATGGCCGCCTGGTCTGGTTTGAGAAGCTGCCGGGTGGCGAAACGGCGGAGAACCTGAGCGAGCAGACATACGAAGGTCAGCCAGCCCTTACGTGGTGGAGGGGGCGCGTGCTCTCGCTCGGCTTCGGTGAGGGCGAAGACGTCGTGATGAGCTCCCACTACCAGACGGTCGCCAGGATCCCCGGCGCCAATGGCCTGCACGCGGACCTGCACGACTTCCAGATCGCACCCCGCGACGTCGCCTACATCACGGCGTACAACCCGATCCGCTGCAACCTGGAGGCGGTGAAGGGAGCGGCTGACGGGGCGATCCTCGACACGGCGGTCCAGGAGATCGACATGAGGACGGGCCTCGTGCGCTGGGAATGGCACAGCCTCGACCACGTCGCCGCCTCGGAGTCCGAGACCGAAGCGCCGGCGAGCGCGGCGCCGTGGGACTGGTTTCACCTGAACTCGATCGATCCCGAGCCCGATGGCGACCTCCTCATCTCCGCGCGCAGCACCTGGGCCGGCTATCAGCTGCAGGGCGGCACCGGCATCGTCCTCTGGCGCCTGGGCGGTCTGAAGAGCTCCTTCAAGATGGGGCCTGGCACGGAGATGGCGTGGCAGCACGACGGCCGCATGCTCTCAGACGGCCAGCTCACCTTCTTCGACGACGGCTCGAACCCGCCGATTCACCACCAGTCGCGCGGTGTGCGGATCGCGCTCGAGTTCAAGACCCATAAAGCGCGCCTGGTCTCCGCCTACACACACTCAAACCCGCCGCTGCTCGCCGCCAGCCAGGGCAACGTGCAGAGGCTCGGAGACGGGAACACCGTCGTGGGCTACGGCGGGGTGCCCGCGATCAGCGAGTACGCCACAGACGGCTCGCTGCTGCTCGACGCCCATCTGCCGTTCGACATGATCTTCTATCGCGCCTACCGCTTTCCCTGGCGCGGGCGCCCGTCCAGCCCGCCGGCGGCGCTCGCCAGCCTCAACGACACCGGCGAAGAGACGATCGTGCACGCCAGCTGGAACGGCGACACCGAAGTGGCGTCCTGGCGCGTGCTCGCGGGAAAGACCACCGGGTCGCTCACGGCGCAGGCCACGATCGGAGCCAACGGCTTCGAGAGCTCGACGATCCTGCCTGAGAAGTACGCCGATGTGGCGGTGCAGGCGCTCGACTCCGCCGGCCACGTGCTCGGCGCCTCGCCGACGGTGCGGCCGATCGGCTACGCGGCCTCGCTCCCGGGCTCAGGGCAGCCTGGATGAGATCGATCCGTTTCGAACCGGCTTTCAGGCCGCTCAGTATTCCGGGTTGGACTTGTGCTTTTTCGTCGTCGTGGTGGTGGTCGTGGTGGTCGTCGTGGGACTGGTCGTCGTCGTTGTCGTGGACGAGCCCCCGTTTTTGCCGCCGCATCCCGCCACTGCGACAGTGCTCGCCAGGACAGCCACGAGCGTTAGGATGGCGGTCAGTGGCGTTCTTCTCATGGGCCGGGCTCCAGTCATCGCTCGAGGGCTTGGAGGCTCACCCTACCAAGTGTCCGCGGCATCAATCGCAGTTGCCCGACAGAGGAAGAGGCGGCCTGAAGCCGGCTGCGCCACTCTCTAGGCCGTCATGAGCGGCGAGGCGACGGCGAGCTCGGGGGCGACGCAGGCGCCTCCGGCCGACAGCGAGCAGGGTTCAGGTTCGGTATGGCTCTTGGTCGTCTGCTGCGTGGCCCAGTTCATGGTCATCCTCGACCTGAGCATCGTAAACGTCGCACTGCCTTCGATTCAGTCGAGCCTCGGCTTCTCGGCGCCGGAACTGCAGTGGATCGTCGACGCCTACTCGATCACGTTCGCGGGCTTCCTGATGTTCGGCGGACGGGCGGCCGACCACTTCGGCCAGCGGCGGATGTTCGTGATCGCGCTGCTCCTGTTCGGGCTCGCATCGCTCGCCGGCGGCCTCGCACCGGATCGCGGCTTGCTCGTAGTCGCGCGCGCCGCGCAGGGGCTGGGCGGCGCCCTGATGGCGGCGTGCTCGCTGGCGATCATCACCTCGTCGTTCGCGCCGGGCCCGCAGCTGCACCGCGCGATCGGCGCCTGGGCGTCGATGAACGGCCTCGGCGGCGCCGCTGGAATGTTGTTCGGGGGCCTGATCACAGAATTCCTCAGCTGGCGCTGGGTGCTGCTGATCAACCCCCCGATCGGGATCGCGGCCGCGATCGTGGCCTACGCGGTCGTGAGCGAGCGCCGCAGGGCACCGGGGCGCAGCTTCGACCTTGCGGGCGCGCTGACGTTGACGATCGGGCAGATCGTGCTCGTCTTCGGGATCGTCGAAGCGGGCCTGGCGGGCCTGGACACGTTTGCCGCGCTGGGCCCGATCGTCGCGGGCCTGGTCCTGCTCGGGGTGTTCGGCGTGATCGAGGTGCGTTTCGCGTCTGAACCGCTGATCCCGTTCAAGGAGCTGACCAAGCCGCTGCGGATCGCCAACAACATCGTGCTGCTGTTCAGCGCGTCGCTGTTCCCGCTGTGGTTCGTGAGCTCGCTGTACCTGCAGCAGGTGCTGTATCTCTCGCCGCTGGACACCGGCCTGATCTTCCTGCCGATGACCTTGATGATCATGCTGGTCGCCTCGCGCACCGGCAAGCTCGTGAGCCACTTTGGCGTGCGCTCCGTGCTCGGCGGCGGGCTCGTTCTGCTTACGGCCGGGATGCTGCTGCTGGCGAAAATCGGCTCCAGCGGCAGCCCGATCGTGTACATCATGCTCCCCGGGCTGCTCACCGCAGCGGGGATCGCGATGTCGATCGTTCCCTCGACGATCGCCGCCACCCAGGGCGCCAAGGAGGGACAGGCCGGGCTTGCCTCGGGTCTCGTGAACACCTCCCGTCAGGTCGGCGGCGGGCTCGGGCTGGCGATCCTGGTCACGCTCGCGACCTCGCGCAGCAGCCATCTGATCGGCACCGGCCATGGCGTGGCACAGTCGCTCACCGACGGCTTCCGGCTCGCCTACCTGATCGGGGGCGGCCTGGCCGCGGCGGCGGCGCTCGTCACGTTCACAGCCCTGCCGAACCCCGCGGGCGTGGTGCTGGGAGCGGCGCGGCGCCTCGCGATCGCCGTCGCCGTCGTCGTCGCAGGTTTCCTCGCGCTCGACACTGCGTTCGCCGGCTCGCACGGCGCGCCTGTCGGTGCATACACCACCCACGGCGCATACAGCTTCGTCACAGCGCCGACGCTACACCCGCCGATTCTGCACCGGAACAGTACGAGCGCCACCGGCGAGCTGGCGCCGGGCTACATCTTCACCGCCAACTTCTACGACCTCAACCACCCGCCGCTGGTCGGCCAGAGCGGGCCGCTGATTCTCGACGACAAACTGCAGCCGGTGTGGTTCCAGCCGGTGCCGGAAAAGCTCGTCGCGTCCAATCTCAGCCTGCAGACCTATGAAGGCAAGCCCGCGCTCGCCTGGTGGCAGGGCGTAGTCACGAGCACCGGCTCGACGGAAAGCGGCGAAGACGTGGTCGTCAACCAGCATTACCAGACGGTGGCGAGGATTCGAGGCAAGTACGGCTGGAAGCTGACGCTGCACGCAATCGACATCTCAGGCGTTGACATCTGGGTGACGGCCAACAAGAACATCGCCAAGAACCTCTCCAGCTATGGCGGCGCCTACAACGGTGCGATGATCGACTCGGCCGTCCAGGAGTACAACCTCAAGACCGGCAAGCTCTTGTTCAGCTGGGACGCTCTCGACCACATCCCTCTGGGTGACTCGCGTGCGACCGTGCCCACCAACGGGTTCCCGTGGGACGCCTACCATGTCAACGCCATCGATCTCACGAGCACCGGCAGCTTCCTGGTCTCCATGCGTAACACCTGGGCCGCGTACATGGTCAACATCAAGACCGGCCAGATCGAATGGACCCTCGGCGGCAGGCACTCGAGCTTCAAGTTCGGCCGTGGGGCAGAATTCCAGTGGCAGCATGACGTGGCGCTGGCACCAGGCTCGACGGTCACCGTGTTCGACGATCATTGCTGCCAGCTCACAGGTGGTGGCACGTCTGTCCCACCCACCGGGCCGTCTCGTGGCCTCGTGCTCAAGCTGGACCCGGGCACGCACGTGGCGACGCTCGAGGCTCAGTACGGCAACCGCGAAGGATTCAAGTCCGAATACATGGGCGACACACAGCCGCTGGCCAACAGCAACACGTTCGTTGGCTGGGGATCGGCGCCGTACTTCACCGAGTACAGCGCCACAGGAAAGCTGCTGTTGGAAGCTGAATTTCCCGGCAGCGATCTGAGCTATCGCACGATGGTGGAGCCATGGGTCGGGCTGCCACTGACCTCGCCCGCGGCTGCCGCTCGCGCTAGCGATGGCAAGACCACGGTGTACGCGAGCTGGAACGGCGCCACCCAGGTCGTCTCCTGGAGGGTCCTCGCCGGACCCGGCGCCAGTCGGATGACCGTCGTGGCGAGGGCCGCCAAGTCCGGGTTCGAGACGGCGATTCCGGTGCCGGCGAGCTACGAGAGCTTCCAGGTGCAGGCGCTGGGCGCCGGCGGCCGGGTGATCGGAGCCTCCCGGCCATTCACGCGGTAGGGTCGATGGCGATCCAAGTCGCCTCGGGCGGCGAACGAGCTACATGGGAGCATTGAATTGAACATGATGAGAGCGAGCGGCGCGGTGGCAGGCGCGCTGACGATGGCGATCGCGTTGTGCGCGTGCGGAGGCTCCTCGGCGAGCTCGGGCGCGGATATCCCCTCGGCGAGCGCTGACGCGCCCATTCCCGCTACGGACATCAGCGTGGCCGCGGCCAACCCCGTGACCGTCTCGCCGCTGCCGGGCACGCCCGACGCCTCGCCGGCGAGTCAGATCAGCTTCCTCGGCGGAGCCGGCACGCAGGTGAGCGACGTGCGCGTCCTCGGCTCGCACAGCGGTTCGCACAGCGGTCGTCTGGAGGCCTACTCGACCGGCACGGGCGAGAGCTTTGAGCCCTCGCGCCCGTTCGTGGCCGGCGAGCGGGTGACGGTGCACGCCCTCGTCAGCGCCGGCTCAGGCGCTCCTGCTCACGCGGCGAGCACCATGTTCACGATCGCCCACCAGGCGAGCGTCAGCCAGAAAGAGTTCCCCGACAACCCGGGCGATCCGCACGCGATCCAGCACTACGCCTCCGCGCCCACGCTGACACCCTCGACCGTGCGCATCACCACCCCCGGGGCGGGCGGGGCTCCAATCAATGGCGCGAGCCCCGGCGACCTGTTCCTCGCGCCCTACCAGGGCGAGGGCACGGCCGGGCCGATGATCTCAGAACAGGACGGCTCGCTGGTGTGGTTTCACCCGCTGCCGGCCGGCGAGGAGTCGACCAACTTCGAGGTCCAGTCCTACGAAGGCAAGCCGGTGCTCACCTGGTGGCAGGGGCGCATCCTCGAAGTCGGCTTCGGCGAGGGCGAAGACGTCATCTACAACACCTCCTATCAGCCCGTCGCGCACATCAGGGCGGGCAACGGCTATCACGCCGACCTGCACGAGATCCGCCTGACACCGCAGGGCACCGCCTGGATCGACGCGTTCGACCCGATCCACCTGAACCTCTCGGGCGAGCACGGCTCCAGCGACGGCATCGCCAACGACTCGGTGGTCCAGGAGATCGACATCAAGACGGGCCTCGTGATGTGGGAGTGGCACGCGCTCGGGCACATCGCGCTGAGCGAATCGCACAACCCCGTGCCCGCCGGCGCCAGCAGCCCGTGGGACTACGTGCACATCAACTCGGTCGATCCGGGACCCTCAGGCGGCGATGTGCTGCTGTCCTCGCGCAACACCTGGACGCTGTATGACGTGGACCTGCACGCCGGCGGCTTTCGCTGGCGGTTGGGCGATCGCGACTCGAGCTTCAGGCTCGGCCCGGGCACGCGCTTCTACTGGCAGCACGACGCCGAGTTCCAGCCCGGGGGGCTGATCTCGGTGTTCGACAACGGCTCAGACCCGCCCAAGGAGAAGCAGTCGCGGGGCCTGCTGCTGGCCCCGAACGCCTCCAGCCACACCGTCAGCCTCGTCAAGCAGCTCACCAACCCGCACTACACGCTGCTCGCCTCCAGCCAGGGCAACGTCCTGAACCTGTCGCCCGCGGGCGACACGTCCGGCAACTGGCTGATGGGCTACGGCGGGCTGGCAAACTTCACCGAGTACTCCTCCTCCGGCCACGTCCTGCTCGACGGGACGCTCGGCAAGAGTGTGCAGAGCTTCAGAACCTATCTCTCGCCCTGGAGCGGCCATCCCACCGGTCCACCTTCGCTCGCCGTCCAGTCAGGCGCGGCCGGCACGCTGACGGTCGCCGCGAGCTGGAACGGCGCCACCGAAGTCGCCTCCTGGCAGGTGCTCGCGGGATCCTCCCCGACGTCGCTCGCACCCGTCGCGAGCGCGTCCAAGGGCGGCTTTCAGACGAGCATCGCGGTCAAACCGACGCCCGCGTATCTAGCGGTGCAGGCGCTTAACGCCGCGGGCGCGGTGATCGGGCTTTCGCCAGCCGTCAGGGGTTGAGGCGCTCCCCGGGGCCCGCCTGGAGGCGCGCGCCGAAGCCGACGTGAGCTCCTGTTCGCGGCGTTCGTAGGCGTGCAGGGTCGAGCGGACGGCGACCGTGAAGTAGTTGTCGAAGCCCCGCGCCCGCGCGCCCAGCAGATGGGAGGGCAGCGGCCGGCGCAGCTCCTGCACGAACGCTTGCGCCATCAACGCCTGCAGCGAGCCTTCCAGCGGGCTTTCGCCGGCGCTGCTATGCAGCTCCAGGCGACCGCCTTCCTCGCCGTAGTCGTAGAGCTCGCGCTCCTGGCCTTCGGCCAGCGGCATGATCTGTTCCCCTTCCCAGTTGGAATAGGTTGCGAGCTTCGCGCCCTCGGTGCGCAGCGCGACCACGTGCAGCGGTGCGTTGGCGGCATACGGTTCGATCGCGAACTCGGTCACGGTCTCGTCGGTGGCGTGCAGCACATACTCCCGGCCCGGCGCGTTCGGGTCGGCGAGGATGCTCGCGAGGTCCAGCCGCTGCGCGAGGTGCCCGTAGCGGCTCTGCCCGCGCCACGCATCCGATCCGCTGGCGATGCTCAGCAGCAGTGGCGCCACGTCCACGCTGGAGCTCAGCTGCGTGCGCTCGATCTCGGGCGCGCTCGTCAGCTTGCCGCGGGGATCTGAGACGAGCAGGGGCACCCTGATCGCCTCCTCATACGCGCCGGCGCCCTTGCCGCGCAGGCCATGCGAGCCGAGGTACTCGCCGTGGTCGGAGGTGACGATCACGATCGTGTTCTGCGCGACGTTCGGACGGCTTTCCAAGGCGCTCAGCACGCGACCGACGTGTTCGTCGACCTCGAGCTGCAGCTTGATGTAGAGGTCGAGCATTCCCAGCCACGCCTGCGGCGCTTCCGGTCCGGTGTACGGCACCGGGCCGAACGAGGCGGCGGCGGTTTCCTGCAGCGAGAGCTGCAACCGCGGCTTGCCCTCCGCGATCAGCTGTTCGGGGGTCTCGAAGTTGGGCGGCAGCCGGGTGGCGACGCTCGGCGCGCTCGCCTCGGCGCCGACGCGATTGGTCCAGCTGTACCACCACGCGATGTCGTGCGGGTTCACGAACGACACCGTCGTGCACCACGGCTCGCCTTCCTCGCCGACGGTCGAGAGCCACTGCTCGAACTGCCCGGCGATGCCCGGGTCCACGCGCCAGCCCTGGCCGGGAGCCCCGTCGGGAGAGGGATAGGTTCCGCCCGCGAACCCGTAGCGCTCCAGCGCGCGCTCGCCCCGTGCCGGGGTCCACTTGTTGTCCCCGTGGGTGAGATGCCACTTGCCATACCAGCGCGTGTCATAGCCGTGTTCGCGCAGCATCGACCCCCACGTCGGAAAGCCGGGGTTCAGCGTGCTGGCGCCGGTGATCATGCAGCCCGTCTGGTGCGTGTACAGGCCGGTCAAGAGCGCCGCTCGCGCCGGCGTGCAGTCGTTGGAGGCCGTGTAATGGTGCGAGAAGGACACCGCCCCTTCGCGCAGGCGCTGCATGTTCGGGGGCAGTTCCAGTTCGCCCGGGCCCGCCCCCAGCCACTGCGGATAGCGCAGCTGGTCGACCACGATCACGAGGATGTTCGGCCGCGGCGCTCGCCCGCTGGACGCCGTGCGCTGGGCGGGCTCGCCGGCAGGCGACGGCGGAGACCCCGGCGAGCCGGCCGACCCATCATTGGCGTCGGCCAGCTTGGAGATCGCCAGGCCCCCGCCGATCAGTGCGCCGCCGCCCAGCAGTCCTCGTTTGACGAACGTGCGCCGGTCGATGCCCTGCTCGATTTTGTCGATTCTCTTATCCTCGTCTGCTCTCATGGCTTATGTAGGTGCTCCGATCGTCGGCCTGACGGCATCGCTGCTGGCTCTCGCGCTGGGGCTCGCCACTTCGAGCGCCTCTGCAGCGACTTCGGCTCCGATGTGCGCGCCAAGCACATTGAACACCTCCGCGCTGCTGGATGGCGCGGTGACCGTCAGCGGGGGCAGGGGACGGCGCTCGTAGCGCCGGCATCGGTTCCGTCCAGGAAGGCGATGTCCACACGGAACGGAAAGCCCCCGCCGGGACAGCGCCTGGGCACAGCGATGCCGCGGGGACGAAACGGCACGACCTTGCCGCCCACGCGCCGGTAGTAGGTCAGGCCGAGCGGGCCGATCGTGGAGCTCATGCGCGTAACGGCGACGTCACCGCCGCCGGGCCAGGTGGGGATCAGCGGTATGGCGGTGTTCAGGCGCCCGCTGAACGGACCGCTGTCATCGAGGATCTGACCCGGAAACACGAACTGGGCGTCGATGGGCGAGCGGCCTTCGGCGTAGAACAGCACTTCCAGGTGTTCGCTGTTCGGCTCGCCGACGAGCGCCGTGAGACCGCCTTCCTCCAGCACCGGTTCGCCTTCCGTGGGGACCGCGACGAGCGCGCCGCCGAAGCCGATGCGCGCGTTTGCGGGGCAGCCGGCCAGACCTCGCGCGAGCAGCGCGGCGGGTTCGCAGTTGGCCAGTCCGAGCGTGCTCGAGGTCAGCCCCAGCCCCGCCGGCAGCTGCAGATCGACGTCGGTCACGGGCGCGGGCGCTCGCCCGGGGGTCGTGCTGTGGACTTCAAAGGTGAACTCGATCGTCGTGCGCGCGCCCAACCGGTCGGGTTTGAGGCTCGTCTGCAGCGTGACCGTCTGCCCCGCGTGCGCCGATGCCGGCGGGCACGCGCACATCGCAAGCGCCGCGATCAGGAATGCTCGGAGGCTGTGGCGGATCGTCGAGGACATGATCTGCCGCCCGGGTCACCCCTGTTCCATGTGGACGCTCCGCCGCACTCGCCGCTACAGGCCGATCGTGCCGTGGACGTGCACCGTCAGAGCGAACGTTTCGCGATCGATCACGCCGCTGATCCCGATGTTCGCCCCCGACGCATGCGCGAAACCGCCGGTTCCCCCGGTGATCGCGATCGTGCCGCCGAAGTATCCGTCGGCGCCCCGCTGGACGAACCGCGCCGAACCCCTGCCGGTCACCGAGCCGCCCTTCGGCTTGACCGTGAACGCGGCCGTCACGTTCTCGGCGGCCACGATCGTCAGGTGGACCGAGATCGAGCAGCTGTAGGTGCCGCTCGCGCGTCCCTGCTCATCGATCGTGTCCCCCGGTTCGCCGACGGCGTTCAGATATCCCGTCTCCCGCAGATCGACCTCGCGCGCGGCCGCTGCCGGCGCCCGAGCCGCCACGGGGTCTCTGGCGATCGTGCCGGCGGTCGTGCCGGCGGCGACAGCGCGTACAGCGGCGCCGGGAGCCCGTGCGTCCGGCATCTGGGCGGCCGGCGCCTGGGCTGCGCCGAGGCCGAGGATCAGCGCGCCGAGCACCGCCGCCGGCAGCAGCGCTGCGCCCAGCCCGCGGGCGGCCCCTGGGATCGCGGGGCAGCGGGGTACCACAGCGCGCATGGGAAGCGCGGCGCGGGTCCGGGCGGTCTGTTGCCGATGGCTGTCCACTTGTCGCTCACGCCATCCTACTCCGATCGATTCTGATTGTCAGGAGATATTTTTGACTCGTTTGGTTCGCTCTACCCGTAGAGGCGAGATTGAAAGGAGGGGGAGGGATTCGAACCCTCGAGACAGGACTAGCCCGCCTGGCGGCTTTCAAGGCCGCTGCATTCAACCGCTCTGCCACCCCTCCGGGCGATGTTGTCCAGTGTAAGGGCCCGCGGATCCTGCAACTGATCATCACGATCCTCGCCGCCACACCCGCTGCGACCACGACGCGCCGGGAAGATGTCCGTGTGGGGCCCGGCCGGGCGCCCCGTCTCACGATCATGTCGTCGAACACCCATGGGTATGGTCTCGGGCGGTTTCCAGCTGTTCCGTCTCGAAGGCGTGCAGGCAGCGCTCAGAGCAGAAGTAGAAGGTCTCTGCGCCGACCTCCCAGGCCATCAGGAACGCATCCTCCAAGCCGTCGCCGATCGTCGTCAACACACCCATGCGACGACTATACCCGTCCCCGGTATCGGTATGATGAGCGGATGGCGACGGCATCGCGATCACCGGCGGGCAAGGGCTATCAAGCAACCAAGGACCAGCTCCTCGATCGGCTGGCGCGCATCAAGGGCCAGGTGGGCGGTGTCGAGCGGATGGTCGAGGATGACCGCTACTGCATCGACGTTCTCACCCAGATCAACGCCGTTCAGGCCGCGCTCGACAAGGTTGCGCTCGGACTGCTCGACGGACACACCCGCACATGCGTCATCGGCGCCGAGGCCGAGCTTCGGGAGCAGCGCGTCGCCGAGCTGATGGCCGCCGTCGGCCGGCTCATGCGCCGCGGCTGACAGCTCAGGGCCGCCGGGCTCTCACGAGGATGTGCGGGTCGGGTGGAGGCATTGCGCTGGGCTGAATCGGAAAGCGCTCGGACGTCTCGATCGACAGGACCTTCCCCCTGTCGTGGTGAGCAGATCGCTTGCTTGTGGCGCGAGCAGCGCCACCCGCGCGAGCGCCGAGCAACCTCTAAACTGGCCAGACCTCCAGGAGAGGTGGCCGAGCGGCTGAAGGCACTCGCCTGCTAAGCGAGTATGGGGGTTAAACTCCATCGCGGGTTCGAATCCCGCCCTCTCCGTTTCGCTCAGATCCTGTAAACGCGGGGCTTCTGGTGGGAGTGGTGGCATTGGTCACGGCTCCGGCCTCTGACCCCAACAGCCGCACGGAAGCGTTTTGGAAGCGACCGCACGGCCGAAACGAGTTGCGACCTTGAGGAGCACAAGAGTCGTCGGCGGCGATCCGACCGCCGACGCATGGCGTTCGCGGTGGACGGCCGAGTCCCTCGAGGATGCGACGCTATTGCTCGCCGGATGCCTGCCGCTCGTACTCGGCGGCGAGCTGCTGTAAGTCTGCATCGAGTGCGCGGAGGATGCGCGTGATCGTGTGCCAGCCGACGCCACGGTGGCCGTTCTCGATCCGCGAGACGTAGGTCACACCTATGCCGGTACGGTCAGCCAGATCGCCTTGAGTGACGCCGACGCGTGGGCACGGCAGGGCGAGGAGGCCAGCGTGGCGCCGGCGACGATCGCGCGGCGTCTGTCAGCGCTGAGCGGCTTCTATGCCTACGCGCTGGACGAGGGCCTGATCGCACGCTCGCCCGTCGCACGGGTCCGCCGGCCGCGCGTCAGCGATGAGTCGCCGCGTCTCGACGCGATGCTCGACGGCAGGAACGCCGGGCCGCTGTTCGCCACGCGCAGCTGCCGGCGGATGGACCGCCACGCAGCACTCAAGATCGTGCGGCGCCTCGCGCGCACGGCCAGCATCGAGCACGCCGTCTCTCCGCACTCGCTGCGCCACGGATTCGTCACGGCAGCGCTCGACGCGGGCGTGCCGCCCAGAGACGTACAGGACGCAGCCGGGCACGCCGTCGCACGCCGAGACTGCAGCCGTCGCCTCCGGCGCCCGTGCCGGTGCGGGGGTTCGGCGTTCGGGCGTCGAAGCACCGATGGTCCCGCCAACAGATCCGGAGGCCTCGTGATCTTCGCATTGACATTCTGGAGCCAGCCACAGGTCGTCACCGACAGCTGGGTCGAACTCGCCACCGTAATCACGCTCATCGGGTTCGTGGTCGGCGTCTATACCCATCTGGAATGCCACATTTCAGGCTGCCACAAGCTCGGCAGGTTCGTGCACGGTCAGTACAAACTCTGCCACGTCCACCATCCAAACGTGCCGAGCGACGGGAAGATCACGCAGAAGCAACTCGACGCGGTCGACCGCAAGTAAACGTCTGCGCGAACGCCTGAGGCTCCACTCCGGTCCTCCGCGCGCACAGCTCGCACACGCACGCCTCAGGGGGGTAAGGAGGCGTATCGGCTGAGCGTCGCCAGGCGGCTGGTCTGGACGAATCTCGACAGCGCTGGCCGATGGCCCGAAGACGCCTCCTTCGCCATGGCGAAGGAGGCGTCTCGCGCGTCGGCGCACGGACGAGTGCTCGTCGTCCAACTCGGTAGTGGGCACGGACGCTGTGCCCACGCTCCATCGGTCTTGCATTGCAGGAGTCTGAAGCGGCGGTCGTGCACGGCGAAACCTCGCCGCTGATTCCGTTTCGCACTCAAGCCACCCACCGGAGCCATCAGGTGTCCGTCAAGCCCTGCTCACCCCAAGAAGCGTTCTGCCTGCTGACGGCGCCGTCAGCGGCGGGCGAGCCGGCGTCCACTCTCGATCTTGATTCGCTACACAGGTTCGCGGGCTCGCTGGCTACCTGCCTCGGGGCCTCCAAACGCGTATGTAGTAGAGAGATATCACCAATCCCGCGACGCCAACGATCATCAGGATCAACCCGACGGTCGCAAGCGAGACGCCCGAGACGGTGGCGGTTACCGCATAGCGCAGGATGGCGCCGACCGCGATCAAGAACAGCGATGTTCCAACGGTCATAAGAGCTGACTACCCCCTAACCTTTCTCGCGCTGCGTCACGGAGCACCTGGCCTGTGGCGTCGAACGGCGGCCATCCATCGCCAACCAGACTACACGCGGTAGCGCTCCGGCGAGAACAACGGCAGGCCCGAACGGGCGTCAATCTCCGCGAGTGCGCACGGTCGTTCATCTCCGGTCGAGCTTGCCCTTCAGGTCCTCAAGCGCGTGCTCCGCTTTGTCGACGGCTGAGTCGAGCTTGCCCTTGAGCTTGCCCTTGTCCTCTTGGCGCTCTCCTTTGCTCTTGGTCTCCTCGTCGCCGGTGA
>CABEDD010000052.1_pt1 | contig 28385 bp, 26 predicted proteins | sample 3132901 | NCBI WGS metagenome assembly CABEDD01 (sample SAMEA5534329, study PRJEB31848) | metagenome | biome: tundra; feature: field; material: soil | place: USA | collected 2013-05 | depth 0.15 m
CCCGGCGAGGTAGCGATCGAGCCCGTCGAACCCGGCCAGCGCGCTCACGGCCGGATCGTGCTCGGGCAGCCGCTGCAGCTGTGCCTCGCGCTCAGCGATGAACCGCTCGGTCAGCGGCCTGCAGCTGTAGAACGCGGTCTGCGCCCGCCCGCGCCGGGATCCCAGCTCGAGCTCGACTTCGGCCCCGGCCACGATGTCGGCGTGCAGCAGATGGGCCGCCGCCTGCGCGTACTCCCCGAGGGCGCTCTCCAATCCGCTCGATAGCCCGCTTACGCGCATGGTCGGCTGTGTTCGCGCTCGCGCCGAGCGCTCCTGCTCGGCGCACCCTTCGTTGCAGCCCTCGCCCGCGCTCTCGCGCACGCCTGGAGCCACGCCCACCGCGAGCGGCGGACGGTGTGCCCTGCGTCGCTACGCCACGGCTACGGCGACGCCCGCGGTCAGCTCCTCGGCCTGAGCGGCCTGGCGCTCGACACATTCCTCGCCGAGCCACTGTTCCCCGTAGGCGCGCATGTCGTCGATGATCGGCAGCAGCGCCAGGCCCTTCTCAGTCAGCGCGTACTCCACGCGCGGGGGCACCTCGCCGAACGTGTCCCGCTCGACGATCCCCTCCTCCTCCAGCGCCCGCAGGCGCAGCGACAGCGTGCGCGGGCTGATCCCCGCCAGCGAGCGCTCCAGCTCGCAGAATCGCGAGCGGCCCTCGGCCAGGTCGCGCACGAGCAAGAGCGTCCACTTCCCGCACACAACCTCAGCGGTCCGGCACACCGGGCACGTCTCATCCACAGCCATGCCCGTTACTTTACCAACTGAAGTAATGCTCTCCCTATGCGACGGTCAAAGTCGGCTTGGAGTCCGGCTCGGGTTCGCGGCGCGCCTGGACGGCGGCCACGTCCTCCATCGTCGTTCCGCGTTTGCCGTCGGCCTGCATCAGCAGCTTGAAGTCGGCCGGGCTGGAGGCGACCTTTATCGCGTCCTCGAAGCTCACCAGGCCCGCCTTGACGTGCCCGAACAGGGCCTGGTCGAACGTCTGCATGCCGTAGTAGGCGCCGGTCGAGATCACCTCCGGCAGCTTGCCCGTCTGCGTCGGGTCGACGATCATGTCGCGCACCCTGCCCGTCATGCGCAGAATCTCGCACGCCGCCACGCGCCCGCCCTGCGCCCCCGGCACGAGCCGCTGGGAGATCACGCCCTTGATCGTGCCCGCGATCATGCTCCGCGCCTGGCTGTGCTGATGGGGGGGAAAGAAGTCGAGCATCCGGTTGATCGACTCGGCCGCGTCGACCGTGTGGATCGTGGACAGCACGAGGTGCCCCGTCTCCGCCGCCGACAGCGCCGCCTGGACCGTCTCCTCGTCGCGCATCTCCCCGACCAGGATCACGTCAGGATCCTGGCGCAATACCCGTCGCAGCGCGCGCTTGAACGAGGCCGTGTCCATGCCGACCTCGCGCTGGTTGATCGCCGAGCGCTTGTCTTCGTGCACGAACTCGATCGGGTCCTCGATCGTCACGATGTGCCTGCTCGTCGTCTCGTTCATGTGGTCGATCATCGCCGCCAGCGTCGTCGACTTGCCCGAGCCGGTCGTACCCGTCAGCAGCACGATCCCGCGCTCCTCTTCGGCCAGATCCCTGACCACATCCGGCAGCGCCAGCTCCGCGATCGTCGAGATCCTGTGCGGGATCGCCCTGACGGCGATCGAGATCACGCCGCGCTGATGGAACGCGTTCAGGCGGTAGCGGGCGAGGTCGGGGATTTCGAACGAGAAGTCCACCTCGTGCTCCCGCGCGAATTCGTCCAGCTTGGAGTTCTGTGTCAGCAGCACCTCCAGCGCGTGCTCGGTGTCTTGGGCGCTCAGCACCGGCCCGTCCTGCTGGGCCGCGAGGTTGCCGTCCACCCTGAACAGCGGCTTGCTGCCAACCTTCAGGTGCAGATCCGAGCCCGTTTTCGCAACGAGCTCGCGCAGGGCCACTTCGACGTCGAACATGTCCCCTCAATCGGCATCCGCGCGGTGGGGCTTGAGCGGCGGGTGCAGCGGCGGACGGGCTAGGCCACGTCGCGGAGCTTCTGGGCCTCCGCGAGGGACTGGAGCTTCTTCAGCGACTGGTTCTCGATCTGGCGGATGCGCTCGCGAGTGACATTGAACGTGCGCCCCACCTCGTCGAGCGTGCGCGGGTGCTCACCGCCGAGGCCGTAGCGCAGCTCCAGCACGCGCCGTTCGCGGTAGGACAGGTTCTCCAGCGCCTCGCGCAACGCCTCCTTGGTGAGGATCTCAGCGGCGCGCTCATACGGGGACTCGGCGCGCTCGTCGGCGATGAACTGCCCAAACTCCGACTCCTCCTCGTCGCCCACGGGCTTCTCCAGCGAGACGGGCGCCTGAGCTGAGCGCTTGATCGAGTCGACCTCGTCGGGATCGATGCCCGTGACCTCTGCGATCTCATCCGCCGTGGGCTCGCGCCCGAGCTCGGTCACGAGCTTGCGCTCGGCACGGCCGATCTTGTTGAGCTTCTCCACGACGTGCACGGGTATGCGGATGGTGCGGGCCTTGTCGGCCAGCGCGCGAGCGATCGCCTGACGGATCCACCAGGTGGCGTAGGTGGAGAACTTGAACCCCTTGCGGTAGTCGAACTTCTCCGCCGCCCTGACCAGCCCGAGCGTGCCCTCCTGGATCAGGTCCAGGAACGGCAGCCCCTGGTTGCGGTAGTTCTTGGCGATCGACACGACCAGACGCAGGTTGGACTCGACCATCTTCTGCTTGGCGTCCAGATCGCCGCGCTCGATCCGCTTGGCCAGGTCGACCTCCTCCTGGGCGGTGAGCAGGCGGACCTTGCCGATGTCCTTGAGGAACAGCTGCAGCGAGTCGGTCGTCATGTCCGGCTTGAGGTCCAGCGCCGCTTTGGCTTTGCGCCGCCCGCGCTTGTCGGGCGCGCGCTCGACCGCCAGCGCCGCGGCCGTCGCCGGATCGATGTCCTCGACGAGCTCGATCTCCGATTTCTCCAGGAACCCGTGCAGCTCCTCGACGTCGGACTCGTCCAGGTCGATCTCCGACAGCGCCGTGGAGATCTCCGCGAACGTGAGCACGCCCACCTGCTGGCCTTTGGCCAGCAGGCCCTTCACCTCATCGAGCTCCTGCAATTCGGCTACTGACATGGCTGATGCTGGTTCCGTTTCTGTGTGATCGATCCAACCCTGGGGTCAGCCCTGGGGTCCTTCCGGGGTCCGGCTGAGGACGAACGCCTCATCGGAGCGCTGCAGCGCCAGCCCTCCCGACATAACGACGACGTGTATCTCAACTTCTCCGGCGCCTATGCTAACGCGCATGGCCGACTCTCCCAACAGCAATCCTCCCGCGACCGCCCCCGCCGAGGAGTCCGGCGTCCTCGCGGCCCTGCCCCGCACCCGCCCCCAGCGGGCCAGCGCGCGACGGGCCGCTGCGCGTGCGGCCAGGCCGAGCGGAGCCACTGCCGCCACGCGCGCGGGGGACGCGCCAGACGCGGCGAACGCGCCAGACGCGGCGCACTCGGCACACGCGGCCGAGCCAATCAAAGCCTCCACCGCCCGGCGACCGGGCGGGCGGCGTAAGGCCGCCGCCAAACCGGCCGCCACGCCAGCCAACCAGCCTGCAAGCAGGCGCCGGGCGCCGTCCGTTCGCACCCCGGCGAGCGAGCGTGTGCCCAGGCAGGGATTCGAGGCTGAGCCCGACTCGCTGCGCGGTCCCGTCCAGCCCCCCGGCGGCACGGAGCTGATCGCATCCGCCGCCGAGCTCGCGGGCGAGCTGGCCAAGTCCGGGGTCACCACGGGCGCGCGTGTGCTCAAGGACTTCCTCGGTCGCCTACCCGGCTGATCTGTATACTCGCGCCATGCCGAGCTTCCACGGCCCAGGTCGTGGAAGGCGGGGGACCCAATTGCGGATCGACTTCGATCCGCTGGGGCGAATCGGTTCGTTTCGGACCGTAGCGCCATCGTCGTAGAGATCGCGCGAGCCCGTCAGCTCACCCCGTAGGCGCCCGACGATCAATTATGCGTATCGCTCGCCCTACAACAACCACGACCCTGCTCGCCCCGCTCATGTGCACGGCGATGGCCTGTCTGGCATCCGCGCTTGCGCCGGTCACGAGCGCGCTGGCCGCAACGGCGGGCACGGCGAGCGGTGGCGCGAGCGCGCCGTCGAGCTCGCAGAAGCCCAAGCCGAAGGTCCACCCGACCGGCATCGCCACCTGGTTCGGCCCCGGCTTCTACGGCCAGCAGACCGCCTGCGGGCAGACGCTCACCCCCGCCGTCGTGGGCGTCGCCAACCGCACGCTGCCCTGCGGCACGCTCGTGCAGGTCAGCTACCGCGGCCACACCATGACCGTGCCGGTGCTCGACCGCGGCCCCTACGCCAACCACGCCGATTGGGACCTGACCGCCGGCGCCGCCCAGGCGCTCGACATCACCGAAACCGTCCACATCGCCACCAGCGTCGTGGGCAGCGCGCCCAACATCCCCACGCTCGGCTCGCCCCTCGTTGCACCCGCAGAAGCGGCTACCGGCGGGGCGCAGGCCGGCTAAACGACCGGCCGCCCAGAGGCCCGCGCGGCGTATAGCGCGATGTCCGCGTGAGCCGCCAGCGTAGCCGCCTGGCTGCCGTCAGCGGGGCACACCGCGATACCCGCCGCCAACTCCAGCGGCGCCCCGCGATGACTGGCCGCGCGACGCACCGCCTCGGCCAGCCTTCCGGCCAGCGACCTTGCGCTGCTCGAGTCGGTCTCCGGCGCCAGCAGCCAGTACCTGCCTGGGCTCTCACGCGTGAGCGTGTCGGCTGGACGCAGCTCGCCCGCAAGTGCGATCTCCACCAGCCCCGTCAGGCGCGCGACCTCGCCCGGCAGCTCGGTGTGACGCAGGCGCTCGACGTCGGCCAGCTCGAGCAGCAGCACGGCGAACGGCATGCCGTCGCGCTCGTATCGCTCCAGCCTGCGCCCGATCGAGGCGATCCACGCGGTCGGACCCTCCCCCGCCGCCTCGCCGCGCACCCGCTCGCGGTGGAATTCCTCGCCGCGTTCGTCTCTGATCTCGATCTCGGGCGGCACCTGTATGGGCGGATGCAGCGCTGCGGAGGGCTCCCGCGAATGTGGCTCGGGCGCCGGCGGCGCCTGCTCCGGGGGTCGCGCATCGGGAGCCAGCTCGTCGACGAGCAGGGCAATCGACGGCGGCCGCGGGGCAGTGGAGGACTCCCCGAGCGGTGGTGGCGCGTCGTATGACCCCGACTCCGACCCCGACTCCGCGCGCGCGAGATGCGACGCCGGCTCGGCCGCCGCCACGGGCGAGCGCTGCTCGGCCATCGCGGGCGGCCGGCGCTCCGCCGGCCGATCGGGGCCACCGGCGCCCTCGGCGCCCTCGGCGCGCGGGGTCGCGTCCGTTGGCGGGGATTGTGCCGTGGCGTCCACCCGCGAGAGCGAGGCGATGCTCTGCGCGACATCCGCCAGCCGCTGCGACAGCTCGGCCACGCGCCGAGGGCGCGGGTCGATCAGCTCTTCATGAAACGCCTCCCACAGCGTCTCGCTCAGCGTCTGCGCCGCCCGCGCCGCCCGCGTGAGGCGTTCGGCGATGCGCGGATTCAGAAGATCGTCGTCGCTCACGGACGTTGAATATCAGCAGACGGGACATCATGCGGTATCCGCAAATCTCGCAAATAGCGCTCGGCGCCCACGAGTAGTCTGCCTGGCACAGGAGCCTACATGAAGCTGAAGCCTGCCACGATCTCAAACCTCGAGGACCGCACCAGCGAAGACGCGCGCACGGGCGCGATGCGCTCGGTCCAGGCCGCCGACCTGAGCCTGCCGGAGGCGGCGCTGCTCGAGCTGTGGTCGCCCATGTATCTGGAGCGCCTTGCCCGCACCTACTGGCGCTTTCTGACCCGGGTGACGCTGGGGCTGGTGCGCATGCACTACTCACAGGCCGGACGCTCGCTCATCCTGCTGCTGCCTGGACTCAGACTCATCACGTTCGCGGCGCCCGAGTACGACCTGGAGCCGGGTCACGGGATCGTGCGCTGGCGCATCGCCCGCGGTCTGCTCGTCGCCCGTCACGGTCGCGGCGGTGCGGGGCACCTGCAGATCGACGTGCGCCGTCTCCCCCATGAGTCTCCCGGGCGCGCACGGCTGCACGTCGAGGTCGAGGTCACCAACTTCCACTCCGCGATCGCCTCGAGGCTCGGCCGGCGTGTCTACAACGCCACCCAGGCACGCATCCACGTGCTCGTGACGCACGGCTTCCTGCGCTCGCTCGCGCGGTTGGACCTGGCCGAGTCGCGGGTCGGGCGATTTGAGCAGCCCGTCCGGTCCAGAGGAGAGTAAGCCCTACCCCCGCAACGCGGCCAGCTTGGCGCGATCGTGCGTGGCCCTGATCCGCCGGATCGTGCCCGAGCGCGAGCGCGTCACCAGCGACTCCGTCGTTGCGCCGCCGGCGCTCGGATAGCGCACGCCCTGCAGCACGTCGCCGTCGGTGATGCCGGTGGCCGAGAAGAACACGTCATTTCCGGAGACGAGGTCGTCGCGCGTGAGCACGCGCGTAAGGTCATAGCCGGCGTCCAGCGCGGCCCGGCGCTCGGACTCCTCGCGCGGCCACAGCCGGCCGAGCAGCTGACCGCCCAGGCACTTGACCGCGGCCGCGGAGATGACGCCCTCGGGCGTGCCGCCGATGCCCCACAGCAGGTCCACGGCCGAGCGCTCGGTGACAGCCAGCAGCGCGGCCGAGACGTCGCCGTGCGCGATCAGGCGCACGCGCGCTCCGGCCTGGCGGATCGCGGCGATCCCCTCCTCGTGGCGGGGGCGGTCGAGCACGACGACCATCACGTCGGAGACCGGGCAGCCCCTGCGTGCGGCCACCAGCTCGACTGTCTCGCCGAGCGGGCGGTCGAGGTCGAGCAGATCGGCGATGTCGGGGGAGCCGGCCATCTTCTCCATGTACACGCACGGGCCCGGGTCGAACATCGTGCCGCGGGCCGACAGCGCGATCACGGCCAGCGCACTCGGCATGCCGTGCGCGGCCAGCGTCGTGCCCTCGAGCGGATCGACGGCGATGTCCACCTGCGGCGGGGAGCCGTCGCCGATCTGCTCGCCGTTGTAGAGCATCGGCGCCTCGTCCTTCTCGCCCTCGCCGATCACGACGAGGCCGTCCATCTGGATCGAATGGAGCATGTAGCGCATGCCGTCGACGGCAGCCTGGTCGGCGGCCTCCTTGTCGCCCCTGCCGACCAGCGGCGCCGCCGCCAGCGCGGCGGCCTCGGTGACGCGCACGAGCTCCAGGGCGAGGTTGCGGTCCGGCCGCTGATGGGAGGGGTCGGTGCTCATGCGATCCCGGAAACGTATCGGAGCCCGCCCGAGTGATGTCGTCTCGGCACCCGATCTGCGCCCGGTCTCGTGACTGGACACAGGCGCTTTGAGAGGCCCCGCGACGCCGCGGCGACTACGATCGTCCCCGGATGACGCGGCTCAGACTCATCGCACCGGACCGGGCTGGCGCGTGATGGCGAGCGCCGCGATGGCGGCAGCCGAGTCAGAGAACCCGCTCGTCGCCGGCCTCGAGCGCCGGCCGGTCGCGCCGACCGCGCTCGTCATCTTCGGCGCGACGGGGGATCTGGCGCGGCGCAAACTGCTGCCCGCGCTGTACAACCTCGCCCACGAGGGCGCCCTGCCCGAGCGCTTTCACCTGGTGGGGGTGTCGCGCAAAGAAAAAGAGCACGAGGACTATCGCTCCGAGTGCGAGCGGGCGATCCGCTCATACTCCCGGCGAGCGCCCGACGAGGACGTGTTACAGGGGCTGCTTGCAAACGTCAGGTACGTGCCGGGCACGTTCGACGATCCCGGTGTCTACGCCAAGCTCGGGGGCACGCTGGACGAGTTCGACGAGCAGGCCGGGGAGCGCTTTAACCGCGCGTTCTACCTGTCGACCGCGCCGAGCTTCTTCTCGACGATCATCGGCCAGCTGGGCGGCTCGGGGCTCTCGCGCCGCGCCGAAACCGAGGTGCGAGTGATCGTCGAGAAGCCCTTCGGGGCATCGCTGCAGCAGGCGCGGGAGCTGAACGCGCGGGTGCTGAGCGTGTTCGACGAGTCCCAGGTGTTTCGCATCGACCACTACCTCGGCAAGGAGACGGTCCAGAACATGCTGGCGTTCCGGTTCGCCAACGGTATGTTCGAGCCGCTGTGGAACCGCAACTACATCGACCAGGTCCAGATCACCGCCGCCGAGGACATCGGCATCGGCAGCCGCGCCGGCTACTACGACCGGGCGGGAGCGCTGCGAGACCTGATCCAGAACCACATGCTGCAGCTGCTCTGCCACGTCGCGATGGAGCCCCCGGGGAGCTTCACCGCGGAAGAGGTGCGCAACGAGAAGGTCAAGGTCCTGCACGCGATCGCGGCGCCCACCGAGCAGGACATCCCCGAGATGGCCGCGCGCGCGCAGTACGCGGCGGGCCACTCCGGCGGCGAGGACGTGCCTGGGTATCTGGAAGAGGAGGGCGTGCCCGCGGACTCGATCACCGAGACATATGCGGCGCTGCGCCTGGAAGTCGACAACTGGCGTTGGGCGGGCGTGCCGTTCTACCTGCGTGCGGGCAAGCGATTGGCGCGCAAGGTCACCGAGATCGCGGTCACGCTCAAGCCCGTCCCCCACCTCGCCTTCAGCCAGGACGGCTCGCTCGGGGTGCAGCCCAACCAGCTGATCCTGACCGTGCAGCCCAACGAGGGGGTGACGCTGCAGCTCGGCGCGAAGATCCCGGGCACGCGCATGTCGATCCGGCCCGTGAACATGGAGTTCCTGTATGGGACCTCGTTCCTGTCGCAGTCGCCGGAGGCCTACGAGCGGCTGATCATGGACGTGATGCGTGGGGATCCGACGCTGTTCACGCGCAACGACGAGGTCGAGGCGCAGTGGCTGATCTGCGATGAGATCGTCAAATATTGGGCGCCCACCAACCCCCACGCCCCAGGCCGGCGGGCGGGCGGTCTACCTCAATACGAAGCGGGCTCGCAGGGACCCGCCCAGGCGCAGAGCATCCTGCGCGAGGGGCACTTCTGGCGGGCGATCTGAGGATGGGAGCCGTCAGCGACGCGGTCTGGAGCGAGGAAGGCACGACGCCCGACGCGATCGAGACGGCACTGCGCGAGCTGCTGAGCTCAAGGCACGCCGAGAACGGCGGGTTCGTGCCCGCGCGGGTCCTGAACATGCTCGTGTTCGTCGAGAGCGACTACAGCGGCGAGATCGCCAACCGGCTGCGGGGGGTGGGGCGCTACCACGCCTCGCGCACGGTCGTGCTCTCCTACGAGCCCCACCGCGAGCGCCTGAACGCGCGCGTGAGCGTCACCTCCGAAGGCAACCCCGGCCCGGACGAGGTGGCGCTGCTGCGCGAGATCGTGATCGTGGAGATCGGCGAGCGCCATCTCGACGACCTGCCGACGATCGCCGATCCGCTCGTCATCAGCGACCTGCCGACGCTGCTGTGGTCGCCCCACCAGCACCCGGAGGTGGCCGACGCGCTGCTGGGGCTGGCGCAGGCGACGCTGATCGACTCGATCGAGGAGCCCGTCTGGAGCGCCGCGATCGAGCGCGCGTGCACGCTGTCCGAGCGCCTTTACGTGGTCGACCTCGCGTGGCTGCGCTCGACCCCGTGGCGCGAGCGTCTCGCCGCGACGTTCGACCCGGCGAGCATGCGCTCAGAGCTTTACTCGCTCAGCGCCCTGGAGATCCGCCATCACCCGGACTCGACGGTGGCGGCGATGCTGTTCGCCGGCTGGCTGGCCTCGCGGCTGGGCTGGGAGCTGGGGCGCTCACAGATCGCCGGCACCCCCGGCCACGACGGAGTCCTCACCGGCACGGCCCGCTCGCCGCGGGGCACGGACATCGAGCTGCGCCTGCAGGCGGTCCCGGAGCTGCTGGTACCGGGACTGGCGAGCGTGCGGCTGAGCAGCGACTCCGGGCTCGAGCAGAGCCTCGATCGTGGACCGGGGGGGCTGCACGCCCGCCGGCGCCGGCCCTCCGCCGGCGGTCGCGCCAATCGGCGCGACGGCTCCGAGCGCACATGGACGCTGCTGGGCGCCTCACGCGGCGAGGGAGGCATCCTCGGCGAGGGCATCAGGCAGGCATTGCTGCGCGACCCCACCTACCGGCCGGCATTGCGAGCCGCCCAGGCGATGCTGCCCGAGGCGGAGGAGCCCAAGGCGGAGGAGCCCAAGACGGAGAAGCCCGAGACGGAGAAGCCCGAGACGGAGGAGACCGAATGACGGAGGAGACCGAATGACGCGGTTGACGACACTCGCCGACGCCGAGGCTGTGTCCGAGCGCGCGGCCCTGGAGATCGTGCGACGCCTGCAGGGCGCCCGCCGCGAGCGCGGCGTCGCGCACCTGGCGCTGAGCGGCGGCAGCACGCCGTCGCGCACCTACGAACTGCTGGCGAGCGACCGGTCGTCCGGGATCGGCCCTCCCAGCTGGGAGGGCGTCGAGGTGTGGTTCGCCGACGAGCGCTGTGTCGGACCGCACGACGAGCAGAGCAACTACAGGTTCGCACACGAGACGCTGCTCGGACCCGCCGGGATCGCCCCCGAGCGTGTCCACCGCATGCAGGGCGAGCTGGGGCCCGAGCGGGGAGCTGAGAGCTACGCGCGGGAGCTGGAGGAGCATGTCGGCGCCCGCGACGGCGACCTGCCCGTGCTCGACGTGATCGTGCTTGGGATCGGCCCGGACGGGCACGTCGCCTCACTGTTTCCGGGAGCGTCGGCGCTGGACGCCGGCGAGCACGCGCTGTGCCTGGGAGTCCACGCCTCGCCCAAGCCCCCGCCCGAACGGATCACGCTGAGCATGGCCGTGCTGCGCGCCGCGCGCTGCTGCATGCTGCTGGCCACGAGCGCCGCCAAGTCCGACGCGATCTCCGCGATGCTCGGCGAGCCGAGCAGGCATGTGCCGGCAAGCCTGCTGCGACGGGGCAGGCTGAGCGTGATCGTCGACGACGCGGCCGCCCCACCGGCCCCGCGAGGGTGAGAGCCCCGAGCGAGCCCCCGAGCGGCGCCGGGCTCATGCGGCGTCGTTGCAACCATCGCAACTCGTCGCAGATTGGGAGCGCAAACCGACATGTGAGCCGAAAGGCGCCGAGCGTCGTACAGTGAGAGGTTCTTCGATGGCCTGCACCGCGACCGCGACCCATCAAGCCGCAACGCCGAGCCCGGAGGAGCAGGCGCTGGGCGCGCTGAGCGAGACGCGCGAGCGCACGCTCGCGCTGGTGGCTCACCTCGGCGAGGAGGATCTCAGCAGAGTCCACTCGCCGATCATGAGCCCGCTCGCCTGGGACCTCGGCCACATCGCCGCCTACGAGGACCTGTGGCTGGCACACCGGCACGCCGGGCTGGAGCTGCTGCGCCCCGAGCTGGCCGGCGTGTACGACGCGTTCGAGACGCCCCGCGCCGTGCGCGGGGAGGTCGAGGCGCTGGGGCCGGATAACGCGCGCGCGTACATGCGCGAGGTGCGCGAGCGCACCTCGCGGGCGATCGCGCAGCGAGGCGTGGGCGATGGCGGCCTGTGCGAGATGGTGATCAGGCACGAGCTGCAGCACTCAGAGACGATGCGCCAGACGCTGGCGATCGCCGGCCTGCTGCCTGCGAGCGAGCCAAGCCTGGAGTCGCAGGCGGGCGCGGATGAGTGGATCGAGGTGCCGGCGGGCCCCTTCGCGATGGGTGCTCCTGCGGGCGGGTTCGCCTACGACAACGAGCGCCCGCACCATACGGTTGAGCTGGGAGCGTTTCAAATCGCCCGCCGCCCCGTGACGAATGTTGGCTGGGCGCGCTTCGACGAAGGCGCGCCGAGTCCTCATCCCGACGCGCCGGTCTGCCACGTGAGCTGGTTTCAGGCGCAGGCGTACGCCGATGCCTGCGGGGCGCGGCTGCCGAGCGAGGCCGAGTGGGAGAAGGCCGCCACTCGCGGGCTGCTCGCGGGCGTGGGACAGGTGTGGGAGTGGACTGACAGCATGTTCGGCGGCTATCCCGGCTTCGTGGCGTATCCCTACCGGGAGTACTCGGAGGTGTTCTTCGGCGAGGACTACCGTGTGCTGCGCGGCGGCTCGTGGGCGACCAGCCCGCGCGTGAAGACGGTAACGTTCCGCAACTGGGACCTGCCCCAGCGCAGCCAGATCTTCGCCGGTGTGCGCCTGGCGCGAGACGTTTGGTGATGGAGCCGATCGCAAACCCCACCGAGCCGGCGATCCGGATCGACTCGCACCTCGACGGCGCGCAGGAGCGCTCGCTGGCCGACGACGTGCTCGACGGGTTGACTCGGCCGTTCAAGGAGCTGCCGCCCAAGCATTTCTACGACGCGCGCGGCGCCGAGCTGTTCGAGCGGATCTGCGAGCTGCCCGAGTACTACCCGACGCGCGCGGAGCGCGCGATCCTGCGGGAGTCCGCCCAGGAGCTGGCGGCGCTCACGGGCGCCGCCGAACTGGTCGAGCTCGGCTCGGGCACCGCGGCCAAGACGCGGGTGCTGCTGGACGCGCTGCACGAGGCGGGCACGCTGCGCCGCTACGTGCCGGTCGATGTGACCGAGAGCATGGTGCGCGAGTGCGCAGAGGCCCTCACCGAGGAGTATCCGGGGCTGCGCGTGCACGGGGTGATCGGCGACTTCGAACGCCATCTCGACCGGGTCCCGGATGCGGAGGGGCCGCGGCTCGTGGCGTTCCTGGGGGGCACGATCGGCAACTTCCCGCCCGGCAGCCGCCGCCGCTTCCTGCGCGCGATCGGCGGGCTGCTCGGGCCCGAGGATCACCTGCTGATGGGCGCCGACCTGGTCAAGGACCCGGACGTGCTGGAGGCGGCCTACGACGACGCGCAGGGGGTGACCGCGGAGTTCAATCGCAACGTGCTGCGCGTGCTCAACCGCGAGCTGGACGCCGACTTCGACCCCGAGGACTTCGATCACATCGCGCTGTTCGACGCCCAGCACGAGTGGATCGAGATGCGCCTGCGCTCACGCCGGGAGCACACCACGCTCGTGCGCGCGCTGAACCTGCCCGTGCACTTCGACGCCGGCGAGGAAGTGCGCACGGAGATCAGCGCCAAGTTCACCCCCGAGCGCCTGGGCGGCGACCTCTCGGCGGCGGGCCTTCAGCTCGTCAGCTGGCTGACCGACCCCGAGGAGCTGTTCGCGCTGACCCTGTCACGCACCGTGCAATAGGCTCCGCGACGATGCGGATCGAGGGCTCATCAGCGATCGTCGTCGGCGGGGCCTCCGGGCTCGGCGAGGCGACCGTGCGCGAGCTGCACTCGCGGGGCGCGGTCGTAACGATCGCTGACGTCAACGCCGACAAGGGCGTGGCGCTGGCGAGCGAACTGGGCGTCGAGTTCGTGACGTGCGACGTGCGCGAGGAGGAGCAGGTGCAGGCAGCCGTCGGGCAGGCGGCGCAGGCGACGGGCGGGCTGCGGATCGCCATGTGCTGCGCGGGCGTCGGCTGGGCACAGAAGGTCGCGGGCTCCAAGGGCCCCCACCCGCTGCTGCCGTTCCAGACCGTCATCCAGATCAACCTGATCGGGACGTTCAACGTGCTCCGGTACGCAGCCGCCGCGATGATCTCAAACGAGCCGCAGGACGACGGCGAGCGCGGAGTGTGCGTGGACACCGCCTCGATCGCCGCCTACGAGGGCCAGGTCGGGCAGATCGCCTACGCGGCCTCCAAGGGCGGGATCGTCTCGCTGACCCTTCCCGCCGCGCGCGACCTTGCCCAATACGGGATCAGGGTCAATACGATCGCCCCCGGCCTGTTCGACACGCCGCTGCTGGCGGCCCTGCCGCAGGAGGCCCGCGAGAAGCTGGGCGCGGGCGTCCCCTATCCCCAGCGCCTGGGCCGGCCCGAGGAGTACGCCCAGCTGGCGTGTCACATCGTCGAGAACCGCATGCTCAACGGGGAGGTCATCCGCCTGGATGGCGCGCTGCGGATGCCTCCGCGCTAGAGCCGCTCCACCAGCATCGCCATGCCCATGCCGCCGGCGACGCACATCGCCTCGATCCCGTAGGTCTTGTCGAGCGTCTGCAGGTCGTTGAGCAGCGTGGTCATGATGCGCGCGCCGGTCATGCCGAACGGGTGGCCCAGGGCGATCGCGCCGCCGAACGGATTGAGCTTCTCCCGATCGAGGTCGAGATCTTCGATGCACGGCACGATCTGGGCGGCGAACGCCTCGTTGATCTCTATCACCTCGATGTCGCTCATCGACATGCCGGTGTTGGCGAGCAGTTTCTGGACCGCCGGGATCGGGCCGAGGCCCATGACCTCCGGGCGGATCGCGGCGACGGTGGAGGCGATGATCCGCGCTTTGGGCTCACAGCCCAGCTCGGCGGCGCGCTCCTCGGACATGATCAGCAGCGCCGCCGCGCCGTCGTTGAGCGGGCAGGAGTTGCCGGCGGTCACCGACCCGCCCTCCTTGAACACGGGCTTCAGCGCGGCGAGCCCCTCCATCGTCGTCCCCGGTCGCGGACCGTCGTCCTTGGAGACAACTGTCTCGGGCACGTCGATCTCGTTGCCCTCCTTGTCGACGTCCTTGTGCGCCGGCACGGTCACCGGGACGATCTCTGCGTCGAAGTGCCCGGACTGCACCGCCGCCACCGCCCGCGTCTGGGAGATGAGCGCCCACTCGTCCTGAGCCTCGCGGCTGACGCCGCGTTCCTCGGCGACGTTCTCCGCGGTCATGCCCATCGGGATGTACACGTTGTAGGCGGACCCGGGCGAGCCGTCGACGGCGTGGTTGAACTCGAACTGGCTGCCCCGCCCCACGCGGCTGACGGCCTCCACGCCCGCGGCGATGTAGGTGTCGCCCTCGCCCGCCTTGATCGCGTGGAACGCCATCCGCGCCGTCTGCAGCGAGGATGAGCAGAAGCGGTTGACCGTGCACGCCGGCACGCGGTGGTCGATCCCCGCCAGCAGCGAGGCGATGCGACCGATGTTGTAGCCGGACTCGCCCTCGCCGTAGCCGCAGCCCATCATCACGTCGCCGAGGAGGGAGAAGTCGACCTCGGGGTTGCGCTGCATCAGCGCGCGCAGCGGGATCGCGGCGAGGTCGTCGGCGCGGACGGTCTTGAGCGAGCCCTTGGCCGCGCGCCCGATGGGCGTGCGGATGGCATCGACGATCACTGCCTCTGGCATCTGGTGCTATCTCCTTGGGGTTGGGGGACCGGGAGACTATAGGTCGAGGTGGGAGACGCCCAGCTCGTCGAAGCCGACGTGGTGGGCGAGCTCGTGACGGACCGTGCGCACGACCTGGCCGCGCAGCTCCTCCGGGTCGTGCCCGAAGTCCCGCCGCAGCGTGTCTCGGAAGATGACGATCCGATCATGGGTGTCCTCGCGGCGGCTCTGACCTCCCTGATACAGCCCGTACGCGCCCCGCCGGCGCCCGCCGTCGGAGATCACGACCGCGACGTTCCTCAGCGCGTTGCGCAGCAGGTCGGGCAGGTCGTCAAGCGAGTCGCGCACGAGCTCCTCGAAGTCCTCGTCGTTGAGCGGGTCGAGCGCGAGGAACTCGTTTTCGTCGGGGTCCACCACGAGCCCTTCGCGCGCCAGCCTCTCCGATTGATTCACCAGCGCTTCGAACTCGGCCTCGGACTCGGGTTCGCGCCAGTTCGCCAGGCGCACGGCCACGAACGCCGCGCCGCCGATCACGACCGCCACGACGATCACCCCGAACGCGACGTGCTCCAGCGCCCCGACGACGCCGATCGAGCTGAACCCCTGCCCCACCACGACCACGATCAGGCCGAGCGACAGCGCGATCAGCGCCGCGAAGCCGACACGTCGAAGAGAGTTGGGGGCTCCGGGTGGCATGGACACGCGCATCGCCGGGCGGGTGGGGTCCTATTTCAACGTGCGGGCGATCACGAGCCGCTGGATCTCGTTCGTGCCCTCGTAGATCTGGGTGATCTTCGCGTCTCGCATCATGCGCTCCACCGGATACTCCTTGACATAACCGTAGCCGCCCAGCACCTGCACGGCCTCGACCGTCACCGCCATCGCCGTGTCCGAGGCGAACACCTTGGCCATCGAGGAGTACTTCGCCCGCTCGGAATGACCCTGGTCGGCCATCGCGCAGGCCTTGTACAGCAGCTCCCGGGCGGCGGCCGTGCGCGTTTCCATGTCGGCGAGCTTGAACTGGATCGCCTGCAGCTCGATGATCGGCTTGCCGAACTGCACGCGCTCGCGGGCGTAGGCGACGGCGTAGTCGGTCGCCCCCTGAGCGATCCCCACGGCCTGGGCGGCCGCCCCCAGGCGGGTGCGCTCGAGCGTGCCCAGCGCGACTGACAGCCCGCGGCCGACCTCGCCGATCACGTTCTCATTGGGCACCCGCACGTCCTCGTAGATCGGCTGGCCCGTCGGCGAGGCCCTGATGCCGAGCTTGTGCTCGAGCTTGCCCACGCTGAACCCTGGCCGGTCGGCCTCCACCACGAACGCGGTGATGCGCCGGCTGTCGCGGTCGGTCACCGCGAAGGTGATGTAGAAGTCGGCGATGCCCAGGTTCGAGATCCAGTTCTTGGTGCCGTTGATCACCCACTCATCCCCGTCCAGCACGGCGGTCGTCGTCATCCCCGCCGGGTCCGATCCGGCCTCGGGCTCGGACAGGGCGAATGCCGGGGAGCACTCGCCGGACGCGCACTTCGGCAGGAACCGCTCCTTCAGCTCCTGGGTGCCGAACAGCTGGATCGGCAGCGTCCCCAGCTCCTGCACCATCAGCATCAGCGCGCACGACGCGTCGACCTTGGCGATCTCCTCGACGGCCATGTTCAGCATCAGCGTGCCCGTCCCCGTGCCGCCGTACTCGGCGGGAAACGGCAGCCCGAGGATGTCCTGCTCGGCGAGCACCTTGCGGATGTCCCAGGGGTACTCGGCCCGCTCGTCAATCTCCGCCGAGCGCGGGGCGATCTTCTCGCGCGCGATCTGGCCGATCGTGGCGCACAGGTCGAGGTGCTCCCGGGGAATCGTGTATGTGTCGTCGAGTGCCTGCATAACCATTGATCCTATTGAAGACCGACCGATCGAAGGTCGGTCGGTCCGGGACGGCGCATGCGCCGTCCCGCCGGGGTGTGCATGCACACCCCGGGGCAGGGCCGCATGCGGCCCTGCCGCCGACGTCGCATGCGACGTCGGCCCCCCTACCGGCTCTATAGGCTGGTGAACATGAGCGGTGCCGTGGACACCTCCCAGATCGACATCGACCCCGATCAACTCGCCGACTGGCGCGCGCGCGAGTCCGACCTGCAGGTGATCGACGTGCGCGAGCCCTACGAGCGCGAGGCCGGTCATATCGCGGACTCGCGCCACATCGCGATGGTCGAGCTGACCGCCCAGGCGGCGAGCGTGCAGCGCGAGCGGCCGGTCGTGTTCTACTGCCGCGCGGGCGCTCGCTCGAACATGGCCGCGCAGGCGTTCCGGGCCGCGGGGTATGAGGCGTACTCGATGCGCGGCGGGCTGCGACGATGGGCCGACGAGGGCCGGCCGCTGGAACCCGAGAGCGGCCATGTGGCCGACCATTGACAAGGAGATGATGTATGGAGGCTTCTGAGTACCCCAAGGTGACCGTCGGCGAGGGCTACGCGGTCGGCGATCTCGACGCCCTGGGCGACGGGCCCGGGTTTCGCAAGGTCCGCCAGGGCCTCGGCGTGACCGCGTTCGGCGTCAACGCGATCGTGATGCCGCCGGGCATCGAGTCCGGCTTCCACTACCACGACGAGCAGGAGGAGCTCTACTTCGTGCACCGCGGCACGATCGAGATGGAGTTCGGCGACGGCTCCGTGCAGCGCCTGCACGAGGGCTCATTCGCGCGCGTCGACGCCCCCACCCTGCGCAAGGTCCGCAACGTCGGCGAGACCGACGCCGTCTACCTGTGCGCGGGCGGCAAGGACGGCTACGTCGGCCGCGACGGCCGCGCGCCCGAGGGCGAGACCCGGGTGGGGCCGATCGACAAATAGCCCGCCCGGCGCGCGGAGCACGGCGCCATCGCGCGCGTGCCGGCATTTGCGTGTCACGGTGAGAGCGGCCCAGAGCAGACCGACATCATGCCCGCCGCCACGCCGACACCTCCGACCGGGCCCGACGAGGAGTCGGATAAGCGCCACCTGCGGGTCAACCGCGAGCTGGCGATCCCGCTGAGCGAGATCACGCTGCGCGCAAGCCGCTCCTCCGGGCCGGGCGGCCAGCACGCCAACGTCACCGCCTCCCGGGTGCAAGCGAGCTTCGACGTGCTCGCCTCCCCCTCGCTCACCGACTCCCAGCGCGCGCGGGTGCTGGCGCGCGCGGGCCCTCACGTCGTCGCGATCGCCCAGGACGAGCGCTCCCAGGCGCGCAACCGCGAGCTGGCGCTGACCCGGCTCGCAGAGCGCCTGGCCGGCGCCCTGATCGTGCCCCGCAAGCGGCGCCCCACACGCCCGACGGCCGCCTCCCGCACCCGGCGCCTGGCAGCCAAGCGCCGTGCGAGCGAGCGCAAGCGCGAGCGCCGACCGCCCGAGGACGCGTAAGCGGGCGCCCAGACGCGACCGCATCAGCCAAGCAGATCCGCGACTGCCGACCCGGCGAAGCGGGCTTTTCGGCCGGGGCGAACGTCCGGATCCTGCTCAGTTCAAGAGCTCCTTGACATACCGCGAGTGCAGGCGCCCGAGCGGGGTCTTCGCGGGGTGAAACCCGATCGCGCTCCACAACAGGCCCGAGGCGGGCGCCCAGGCGAGGATCAGGTAGGCGCCCAGCACGAGCGCGGTCGTGCGCAGCCGGCGCGAGCGTGACAGCGCCGCGAGCGGCAGCAGCCACAGGATGTACCACGGCAGCACCCACCCGAGCGTGAGGAGCAGCACGACGGTCGCCCAGCCCGACGCCGTGATCGAGTCCCACCTGCTGAAGGCCATCGCGCAGCAGCCGATCACCGACAATAGGAGCACGGCGGTCAGCAGGGTGTGCAGCGTTTCGGTCTCGCCGCCGGCGCCCAGCGCCAGGCCGATCAGGTTGGGAACGCTCTCGTTGGCCACCACCTCGCTCTGGGTGCTGAGATCGGGGATGTGCAGGCCGAACGCGACCAGGCTGGCGGCGCCTATGACCACGCCCGCCGCTACCATCCCCAGCAGGATCCGGGTCAGGCGTCGCGGCGTTCGCAGCAGGCTCACCAGCACGATCGGCAGCAGGATTCCGGCCGACGCCTTCAGCGCGGTCGCGGCCACGAACGCGGCGCCCGCGCCGATCCCTACGGCGCCGGAGCGATCGTGCTCGCGCGCGCGCAGCAGCAGATAGAAGCCGAGCACGATCGCGAATACGGTCAGGAAGTCGTTGTGATCCCCGCCGAGTCCCCATACGATCACGATCGGGTTCAGGCCGACGAACAGGATCGACTTGACCGGGTCGAGGTCCAGCATCCGCGCGCAGCGCCAGACGAGCAGGATCGTCCCCAGGCTGGCGAGCACGAGGATCGACTTGATCGCCCAGAACGCCCCCGCCACGCCGAGCGGAACCAGCGCGAACGTCAGCAGCGTGAACAGCGGGCCATACGGGCTCAGCAGCTCGTGCCAGTTGGACAGGGCATAGCTGGGGTCGCTGTGCGGCTCGGAGATCGGCAGGGTGGTGTACGGGTTGAGGTGATGGACGATCTCCATGCGCCCGTAGTTGATGTAGTTGAAGATGTCCGTCAGCGACATCGGCGGCGCCAGCAAGAGGATCGCGTGGACCGCCAGCACCGTGACGATCGCCCAGCGCGCGCTCAGGCGCATGCCGGGCACGTAGCGCAGCGCCACCAGGTAGCCCGCGTACATCGCCACCATCATCGTGGTGAACATCCACCTGAGCTCCGTCCCGTTGCGCGTCAGGCCGGGCCACAGCCCACCCAGCGGGCCGGCCATCCAGCCCGGGAAGAAGCCCGAGTGGGTGGTCGCCGCGAACAGGCTCGGACGATCGGCGGCCATGACGACGAACAGCAGGCTGAGCGCCACCAGCACGATCAGCGCGCCCGCGCCGATCCGGGCGTGCCTGCGCGCCAGCGCGCCACCGGCGCCCTCGTGCGCCGCACCCGCCTGAGCACCGGCGGCCTGCGACCCGGCGAGCGAGCCGTCGCGGAGGCGGAGTGTTGTCGCGTCGCTCGACATGCCGATGGGCTGCCCACACGAAGCGACCGCCCCGCGGAGGAGATCCCGCATATTACGGTTTGCGGAGCTCCACAATGAGAACGTGTTTGGAAACAGGCGGTGCGGTCGGGGAGGTCATGGACCAAGCTGGGCGACGCGGGTCGGTGAAGCCCGTGCTGGTGGCACGGGCAAGACGGCACGTGGCGATCCAGCGCCGTGTCCAGGGGCTCATCCGGGCGTGCCGATCGTTTCCAAACACGTTCTGAGAGAGAGCCCGCCGAGGCGGGCTCTCAGGTCAAGCTCTTGCCCGCGGAGCCAGGGCCCCGCGGGAACGACACGACTTCAGATGGACTGGACGTTGACGGCCTTGGGGCCCTTGTCGCCCTGCTCTGCGTCGTAGGACACTTTCGAGCCCTCCTGCAGCGAGCGATAGCCCTCGCCGTTGATGCCGGTGTGATGGACGAACAGATCCTTCTCGCCGTCATCGGGGGTGATGAAACCGAACCCCTTGTCGTCGCTGAACCACTTTACGGTGCCGGTAGGCATGTGGGTAACTCCTCCACGGTATGTGTGTGCTGCTGCGCGGAGGATGCTGTTAGAGCCTCGACCTGCGAGCTATGCACTACTTTCGCCGGTCTTCTGTGCCGGCCAGACATCCCGACCGTAGCAGGTCGGGCGGGGTAGGTGTTTACAAGTTGCTATATCTCGACCGCCATCTCCTCTGAGCCGACCACGTTCAAGCGCCTGCTCCCCCCCGGCGATCCGGCCGCAGCGGAGGAGATCGTCACGGGCCTGGGCCTGCACGAGCGCACCCGTGGCGTGCCGATCCCCGGCGGGCGAGAACGCCCGTATGTGACGCTCAACATGGTCGCCACCCTCGACGGGCGCGCCACCCTGCACGGACGTTCGGGCCCGATCTCAGGCCCGGCCGACCGTGCCCTGTTCCACGGCCTGCGCTCGGTCGTGGACGCCGTCATGGCGGGCGCCGGAACCGTGCGCGCGGAGCGTTACGGCCCGATCGTCCCCGATCCCGACCGTCGGCGTCTGCGCTCTGAGCGTGGCCTGTGCGAGCAACCGCTCGCGTGCGTGGTTTCCGCGAGCCTCGCTCTGTCGCCAGGGCTGGGGCTGCTGGACGACCCGGACTCCACGGTCGCGATCGTGACTGCCTCGCGGCAGAGTCTGCCCGGGACCGCCGCCCGCATCGAGTACGTGCGCACCCGCTGTGAGGACGGCTCACTGGACCTCTCCGTCGCGCTGACCGAGCTGCACGATCGCTTGCACGTGCGCACACTGCTGTGCGAGGGCGGGCCACACCTGAACGCGCAGCTGCTGTCGGCCGGGCTGGTCGATGAGCTGTTCCTGTCGATCTCCCCCCTGCTCGCGGGCGGCGTTCGGCCCGGAGGCGCCCCGATGGACGCCGGCTCGGTGGACGCCGGCTTGACCGCCGAGGAGCAGCCGCCGCTGCGGATCCTCGCCGGGATCGACTTCACGCCCCCACTCAGCCTCGAGCTGCGCTCCGTGCTGGAGCACGACTCGCACCTGTTCCTGCGCTACCGCGTTCTGGACCGTGGCTGAGTTGTGACCGCCACGTTGAGGACCACGCTGTTGGGCACCATCACCGAGTCCTCGCCCGTCACGAACGTCGTATAGAGCAGACCCTGCGAGCTGACCGTCCCCTCGATCTGACCGGCGAGCGGACCGCCCTGCAGGCGCACCCGGTCGCCGACTCTGAACGGGCGCGCGCTGAGCAGCACCACGCCCGCAAACAGGTTGCCCAGCGTCTGCTGCCCCGCCAGGCCGAGGATCACGGCGGTGAACGCCCCGCCCACGAGCAGCGTCCGGGCCTGCACGCCCGCCACGCTCAGCGCGATGAGCAGCGTGATCGCCAGCATCGCCAGGCGGATCAGGAACCCGATCGGTCCCGCGGCGGCCGGGTCCAGACGCCTGAACAGCGCGGGTCCCAGCGCGCGCCCGAAGTTTCGCGCGATCGCCCAGCCGAGGATCAGCAGCACGATCACGGTCACGATGCGCACCGCCGTGTTCGCTTCGGGCGAGCTGCCGTGCCCTTCGATCCCGAACAGACTCGTGCGGTTTTCGTAGGCGACGATGACGACCAGGAACAGGACGCCCAGCAGCACCGCCTCCCAGCCCGCGCGCCTGGCCGCACGCGGGCTGACCTGCTCCAGCAGCCCGACCTCGCTCCACGCCTGGCTGCGGGTCTCGAACATCTTGGGCGGGGTTTTCGGAGCGGGGGGGATCGGCATCGCGCTCAATCATGGCGGCACGCGCAGCGACGCGCCGCACGATCGCCTGGCCGCGGAGCCGTCCGTGGCGATTCCGGGGCGATCGCCCGGCCCGCGCGGCGGGTCAGGAGGGCTCAGGTGACCTGGGTGTAAACGACCATGAACGCGCCGAACAGGAGGCAGTACACGGCGAACGGGATCAGCGTGCGGGTCTTGAAGTATTTGACTAGGAAGGCGACCGTGAAGACGGCGGTGATCGCCGCGGAGATGCAAGCTACAACGGCCTGCCCGCGAATCCCGTTGCCGAGGTGACCGAGTAGATCCGGGAGCTTGAAGAGGCCCGCGGCGAGGATGATCGGCGTGGCGAGCAGGAACGCGAAACGCGCCGAGTCGCTGTGGTCGAGACCGCGCGCGAGTCCCGCCCCCATTGCGACGCCGTCGCGGCTGATTCCGCAGATCAGGGCGGTCGACTGGGCGGCGCCGATGACAAGCGACTCGCGATACTCGAGCGTGTCGAGCTCGCGGCCTCCCTCGGGGTTCAGGCCCTCACGGACCGCCAGTTCGCGCACGGCGGCGCGGCGGCGGAAGCGCTCGGCCGCGAACAGAACGAGGCCGTTGATCATCAGGAAGATCGCCGCCACCTCGGGCTTGGCGGTGAGCGTGCGCAGCTGGTGCTCGAAGGCAAGGCCGAGCACTCCGGCCGGAATGCTTGCGATGATGATCAGCCACGCCAGGCGCTCGGTGCTCGTCTCCGCGCGACGTGTGGCGAGCGTGTGGAAGAACGCTTTGATGATCTCCACCCAGTCGCGCCGGTAGTAGAACAGCAATCCCAGCGCGCTGCCGACGTGCAGCGTCACGACGAACGCGAGCCACGGCGACTCCGATTCCGACTGGAATCTCACGACTTCGTTCCAGCCGAACAGCGTCGGAAAGAGCACGGTGTGCCCGAGACTCGAGACCGGGAACAGCTCGGTCACGCCCTGCAGCACCCCGAGCAAGATTGCCTGGAAGTAGGTGATGGCGGAGCTCGCAAGCATCAGCATCGCGGCCGACAGCTTACGGACCTGTCAGGACACGGGCCGGCGTCAGCGCAGACGCTGAGGAAACTCTCATCGCTCGTTCACGGCGCCCCGGCGCAGGCGGCAGAGGGGACCGGCGGCGCAGGTGCTCGGCGATCCGGCTCCCGTCGCTCTCATCCAAATCGACCCGCTCCGGTGCACGGGCAGATGTTCACAAGCCCTTCACACGATCATTCCCGCCTGGTCACAAAACCCGCCAGGTGCAGGGCAAACATAGTGACGTACAGATAGAGAGAGAGAGAGGAGCAACGATGACCCTCGAGCAGACATCACGCGACACGGACGGGCGCGTCAGCAGGGTGGACATGCACTGCCACTCGACCGCCTCGCAGGTATCCAAGCTCGGCGTCCAGCGCGCCGCCGGACTGCCGGAGTGCGCCACGCCGCCCGAGGAGGTGTATGCCCTGGCCAAGCGGCGGGGCATGGACTTCGTCACCATCACCGACCACGACACGATCGACGGCGCCATGCAGATCGCCGATCGGCCCGGCATGTTCGTCTCCGAGGAGCTGACGACCCACTTCCGCGGTGAGCCCGCGATGGCGGTGCACGTGCTCTGCTACGACATCGCCCCCGACGATCACGACTGGCTGCAGGCCCACGCTCACGATGTGGAGCTGTGCGCCGCATACATGTACGAGCGCGAGATCGCCTGTGCCCTGGCCCACCCGTACTACACCGTCGATCGGCCCCTGACCGCGCGCCATCGCCGCCGCCTGGCGGAGCTGTTCAGCGTGTGGGAGATCCGCAACGGCGCGCGCGCCCCCGAGCTGAACCGGCCCGCCGCGATGTATGTGGCCACGCGCGAGACGATCGGCATCGGCGGCTCTGACGACCACGCGGGGATCGACATCGGGCGCACCTACACCGAGTCCCCGCCCGCCGCGACCCCGCGGGAGTTCCTCGCGCACATGTGCTCAGGGCGCGTCACCGCGCGCGGCAAGCAGGGCAGCGCCGCCAAGTGGGCGCACTCGGCGATCGTGCTGGCCGCGCGCTCGCTGGAGCCAGCTCAGACGGGGGCGCAGACAAACGGGACACATCCAAACGGCGCCCTCCGCGCGCGCGCGAGTGCCACCGACAAGATGCCTCCGGCCGCCCACCGCCCCGACCCCCAGCGGGTGATGACGATGGTCAGACGGCTGCTGCGCGAGGGCGATGCGCGCCAGGGCGAGACCGGCGCCGGGGGGGCCGTCAGCCCGCAGGACGCCCGCTGCCTGCTGCGCGCGTGGCTGACCGCGGTCGAGCTCGACCACCTGGACACGGACGGCCTGATCGCGCATATGCAGGAGGAGTCGTTCAGTCACTCCGACCTGTACCGGCGCGCGTGCCGCCTGCACGAGCGCAAGCTGCGAGGCGCCGTCGAGCTCGCGCTTGCAGCAGCGCGGGGCGAGTCCGAGGTGCTCGCCGCCGCGGAGGGTGTGTTCGAGGCGTGCATCGCCGCGATCCCCTACGCGCCGGCGACCGCGTTCCTGGCCGGCGAGCAGACCAAGCTCGCGCGCCTGCCGTCCGGCGCGTTCGGCGCGTCCGGCGCGTCTGGAGCGCCCGGCGGGGATGACGGCGATGGCGAGACTCCGCGCGTGGCGATCCTCGCCGACGGCATCGGCTCCACGCACGGCGTGACGCGCACGATCGAGGAGATCCGCGCGCGCGGGGTGCCCGGGTATGAGATCGAGGTGCTCGGCACCGACCCCGAGGTCGACCGGCGGCTGTCGGCGGTCGCGGAGATCGAGGTGCCCTACTTCCCGGGACTGCGGATCGGGGTGCCGAGCCTGCCCGCCGCGGTGCAGACGGTCACCGACGGCTGCTTCGACGCGGCCCACGTGTGCTCGCCCGGGCCGGTGGGAGTGGCGGGGGCGCTGCTCGCACGGACGCTGGGGCTGCCGCTGATCGGCAGCTATCACACCGAGCTGACCGCCTACGCAGACCTGCGCTCTGGCCGCCCGGAGCTCGCGCGGGCGATGGAGCTGGCCGTCGGCGCGTTCTACCGCGCCTGCGACGCGGTCCTCTCCCCCAGCCTCGCCTCCGATCAGGCGCTGGCCGAGATCGGAGTGCCCGCGGAGCTCATCATGCGCTGGGACCGGGGCGTGGACACCTCGCGCTTCGATCCGGCGCTGCGCGATCGGAGCCTGCTGGCGGGCCGCGAGGGCGAGCACCGGATCAACGTGATGTACTCGGGCAGGATCACGCACGAGAAGGGCGCGGAGTTGCTGGCCGAGGCGTTCGTGGCGGCGCGCGAGCATGAGCCCGGGCTGCACCTGGTGCTGGCCGGCGGCGGACCCGAGCGGGAGCGGCTGCGCGAGCGGGTCGGCGCCGAGCACGCGACGTTCCTGGGCTGGCTGTCCGGCGAGGAGCTCGCGCGGGCGTATGCGAGCGCGGACATGTTCCTGTTCTGTAGCGCGACCGACACGTTCGGCCAGGTCATCCTCGAGGCCCAGGCGTCCGGGCTGCCGGTGATTGCGGTCGCCGAGGGCGGGCCGGTCTCGCTGATCGAGCACCGCGTCAGCGGGCTGCTGTGCCAGGCACGCGCCGGGGAGCTGGCCGGCGCGGTGCTGGAGCTCGCGGGATCGCCGTTGCTGGGAGAGCGGCTGGCGGCCGCGGGGCTCGCCTCGGCGCGCACCCGCACGTGGGAGCGGGCGCTGGAGCGGCTGGGCGGTGGGTATGCGCGGGTGCTCTCGCCGGAGGCTGTGCGGACGGGCGTCCCGCTCACAGACAGCCCGCGCGCGGAGGCCGGCTCACTCACGCGCGCGGCGTAGCGGCTCCGGCGCCGCGCAACCCGAGTACAGCGGCTGAAACGCGAGCTTCGCGAGGTGATTCAGGCGCGACTGCGCCAGCAACGGAAGCGGGCCGAGGTGGCGCTCGGGGAAACGGCTGGATGCATGCGGCACAACGCTCAGGAGGAGTGCCCGAACCGCACGTCGGGCAGCACGCGTCGCGCCCAGCGGGGCAGGTACCACGCGCGGGCGCCCATCAGCCGCAGCAGCACGGGCAGCAGCAGCAGCCGGACAAGCGCCGCGTCGAGCAGCACGGCGACGCCGAGGATGATCCCCATCTCCTTCGGCGGCAGCGGCCCGGAGAGCGCGAACGTGAAGAACACGGCCACCATCACCGCGGCGGCGGCGAAGATCACCCGCCCGGAGTGCGCCACCCCGCCGACCATCGCGTCCCGGGCGTCGTGGGTGTTATCCCAGTGCTCCTTGGCGGAGGACAGCAGGAACATCGTGTAGTCCATCGAGATCGCGAAGATCATCGCGAAGAAGAACACCGGCCCCCAGGCGTCGAGAAACCCCTGCGGCTGAAACCCCAGCAGCGAGTGCAGCGCCCCGTCCTGGAAGATCCACTTGGACACCCCGAACGCGGCGCCGGTCGCGAGCAGGTTTGTGAGCACCCCGGCCGCCGCCAGCAGCGGCGCCTGCAGCGCGAACAGCAGCAACAGGAAGCCGAGCGCCAGCACGACGCCGATGACAAGAGGTGTCTTGGCCGAGAGCAGGCGCTGCAGGTCGTGGTTTTCGGCTACCGCGCCTCCCAGGAGCGCGCCCGCGGGCAGCTGCGATCGCAACCGCTCGATCGTCGTCCCGACGGCCGGGTTGGATGGGTCCTGGCGGGGGATGGCCGTGACGAGCGCGAGCCCGCCGCCACCGGGCTGAGTGGGCAGCACCTGGGCGACGCCGGGGTCGGCTCGGGCGATCCGCGCAACGGTGGCCGCCTGGCCGGCGGGGGCGAGGATCTGCAGCGGGCCGGTCGCGCCCGGCCCCATCGCGGCCTGGACCTGGTCATAGCCGACGCGTGAGGAGTCCGAGGCCGGGACAACCTTGATCGAGGGCATCGAGGTCTTCAGCTGTGTCACGGGGTAGGCAAGCGCGAGCAGCACGAGCAGCGCGGGTAGGCCATACCGCCACGGGTGGCGCCACAGACGTTCGCCCCACGCCGCAAAGCGCGCTGAGCGGTGCTCGCCGGAGTGCGCCCACGGCAGCGACAGGTTGTCCACTTTCGGGCCGAGCCTGGCCAGCACCGCGGGCAGCAGCGTGAGCGTGGCGGCGAGCACGAAGATGACCGCGAGCATGATCCCCAGGCTCATGCTGCGAAACGCCGGACTTGGCACGAGCATCACCGCGGTCAGGGAGATCAGGACGGTGACGCCACTGAACAGGACGGCCTTGCCGGCGGTGTCCATCGTGACGGCGGTGGCCTCGTGTGCGTCGAGCCCAGAGCCGAAGAAGGCGCCGCGGAATCGCATCACGACGAACAGCGCGTAGTCGATCCCCAGCGCCAGGGCGAACATCAGCGCGAAGTTCATCGCCCAGATCGAGATCGGCGCGATCAGCGTGCCGAGATACAGCGAGCCGGCGGCCGCGAGCAACCCGACCATCGTCAGCATCAGCGGCAGCCCGGCGGCTACGAGCGAGCCGAACGCGAGCAGCATGATGGCGAGCGTCACCGGCCAGGAGATGACCTCCGATCTCAGCATCGCCGAGCGGTTGGCGGCGTTGAAGTCAGACCACATGCCCGCCGCGCCGGTGAGGTTGACTGCCACCGCGCCCGTGGAGAGCTTGTGCAGCGTGCCCTTCAGCGTGTCGGCGGCGGCGACCATCTCGTTGGGGTTGCGCGCGGCGCCGGCCTGCACGATCGCGGTGTGTCCGTCGCGAGAGATCGACAGGCCGGGCGCAGGGCCGAGCACCGTGCGCACGGCGGCGTTCGAGCGCAGCGTCCGCTCGACACGCGCGATCGCCGCGCGGAAGGTCGGGGCGCTGACCGTCTGCGTCGGGGAGTAAACGACGGTCTCGAGGCCGTAGCTGCCGAGACCCGCGAAGTCGCGTTCGACGAGCTTGCGCGCCTGCGCGGACTGCGATCCGCTCGCTTCCCAGCCCGCTCCGGAGAGCGCCGTCTCCACGCGCGGTGCAAAGAAGCCGAGCACCAGCGCTACCACCAGCCATCCGATCAGCACGGTGCGGAAGTGCGTCGCCGTGTAGCGCCCGAG
>CABEDD010000053.1_pt1 | contig 28366 bp, 22 predicted proteins | sample 3132901 | NCBI WGS metagenome assembly CABEDD01 (sample SAMEA5534329, study PRJEB31848) | metagenome | biome: tundra; feature: field; material: soil | place: USA | collected 2013-05 | depth 0.15 m
GCGGTTTCTTCTGCTTGCTTTTTCTTGGCGGCCGCAACTTCTTCTTCGTTCTTCTTCCTGGCTGCTGCTGCTGTTTCCTCTTCTTGATGCTTCTTGGTGGCCGCCGCCGCCTCGGCTTCAGCTTTGGCTTTCGCTTCTTTGGCTTCCTTGGCTTCTTTTTCAGCCTGTGATTCTGCGGTTTTAAATGTCTGCAGGGTCCCTACAGCCGTGTCGGTGTCGTGGAACGCGAGGTTCTTTGTCGCGAGAAGACAGACGGTGTATTCCGTGTTGGGCGTGAGCCCTTCCACTTTCGCGGACACTTTGTCTTCGCCCTCCGCCGATTGGGTCGCGCCTGCACCCTGACAACTCGCGCCCTTGCTGTATTGAAACGCGTATTCGAGTTTGGCGCCGGCCGGTTCGAGTGTGCCTTCCAGGATCGCCGATGTGCTTGTCACGGAGGCCGGGGCTTCGGTTTTCGGTTGGGCTGTGGTCGTGAACGACACGGGTTCGCCGAAGGTTTCACCGGATGGGTTCTTCGCCACGAGGCAGTACGTGTATTCGGTGCCGGGCCGCAGACCAGCGAATGCGCCGTACACGTAGATGTTTTCACCTTCGAGTTCTCCCGTGAATTCGGTGCCCGCCGGCGCGACGCCCCCGCCGGTGCAGGTCAAGCCTTCGTTGAAAGCGAAGTAGGCGGAGCTGAGCTTTTCGCTGGAGTGCGGGTTCAGGGTCCCGCACACCTCAAACGCCTCGGGTGCTTTGACCACCAGCGTGTTGCATTGCCCTGTGACTGGTTCTTCGGGTGCTCCTGGGCTGTTGTAGGTGAATTGGTCAGCGGCACTCAGAGGACTCGTGTCGAACGTTTCCACGGTCACGTCCACCGTGCCTGCTCCTGCAGGCGCGACGGCGGTGATCACGCCTTCGGAGTCTTCTTCGAAGCTCGTAGCTTCCCGCGAGCCGAACATGACTCTCTGGACGGTGTAGTCGTGGCTTTCGAATATAGTGGGCAGTATTTCGCAGCTGATCAGAACGGAGAACCGTTCGCCCTTGATCTCGACCAGGTTGCCCCCAGCAGCTAGGCCATTGCTCGGTTCGACGCTGGTGACGACGGGTCCTTCGCTCTGGCTTGGCGAGCATTCTCCTTCGTAGATGAATTCGTCGGCGGCGCTCTTCGTGCTGGTCCCTCCAGGTCCGGTGACGGTGACATCCACGGTTTCGTGACCGGCCGGTGCGATCGCCGTGATCGTCGTCTCCGATTCCACTTTGAAGCTGGCCGCTTCGTTGGATCCGAACTTCACGGCCGTAGCGCCGGTAAAGTTCGACCCGGTGATCGTTACCGAGCTCCCTCCCGCGGCTTCGCCGATGTCCGGTGACACCCTTGTCACCACCGGCGCGTAGCTGAACTGGTCGACCGGGCTGATCGGGCTCGTGCCTTCCGGCGCGCTGACGGTCACGTCGACGACGCCGACGCCGGCGGGAGCAACTGCAGTGATCGTCGTGTCTGATTCCACTATGAAGCTGGTCGCTTCATTGGACCCGAACTTCACGGCCGTTGCGCCGGTAAAGCCGTGGCCGGTGATCGTTACCGAGGTCCCTCCGGTCGGCGGACCCGAGCTCGGCGCAAGCTTGGTGACGCCGACCCCGTAGGTAAACCGATCGGAGGAACTTGCCGGGCTCGTGCCGCCGGGGGTGTCCACCGTCACGTCCACCGTGCTTCCATTGGTCCCGGCCGGCGAGACCGCGGTGATCGACGTTCCCGAGTTCACTTTGAGGCCAGTGGCTTCAGCCGAGCCGAACTTGACGCGGGTAGCCTGGCCAACGTTGGCGCCGGTGATCGTTACCGATGTACCGCCGGCCGCCGGCCCGTAGTTTGGTTCTACGCTGGCGACGGTCGCGAGCGGCAGTCCGACCGTCAGACTGTTACTGCCACCAGCGGCGATCCCGACTACACCGCTCACCGCGCTCACGGCAACGGGAACATTGCTGCCGGTTTCCGTCCCATTGCCCAGGAAGTGACGACCCCATGCCGCGACCGTCCCGTTTTTCAACAGGGCCAGGCTGTGTTCTTTGCCGGCGGCGACCGCCGTGGCTTCGGTCAGCCCACTCACCGCCACCGGTACGGCGCTGTTTTCTTCGTTGCGATCTCCGAGCTGGCCGCCATAGTTGGCGCCCCACGCCATCACCGTCCCGTTTTTCAGTACCGCCAAGCTGTGTTCATAGCCGCCCGCGATCGCCGTCACGCCGCTCAGGCCGCTCACCGCCACCGGCACATCACTGCTGCCAGTTGTGCCATTGCCAAGCTGGCCGCGTCCATTTTCTCCCCAAGCCATCACCGTCCCGTTTTCCAACAGGGCCAGACTGTGTGAACCACTCGCCGCGATGGCCGCGACATCGCTCAGGCCGCTCACCGGCACAGGCACATCACTGCCGCTAGTCGTGCCATCGCCCAGCTGACCTTCACTGTTGGCGCCCCACGCCATCACGGTCCCTTTGCCAAGCAGGGCAAGGCTCTGGTTCCCACCTCCCGCGATCGCCGTGACGCCGTTCAAGCCGCTCACCGGCACGGGCGTCGTACTGCAAAACGACCCGCCGAAACCGCGACACATACGCGGACCGGTGGTCGTGCCATCGCCCAGCTGTCCTTGATTGTTGTCGCCCCACGCCACGACAGTGCCATCGCCAAGTAGAGCAATGCTGTCCTGTCCCTCGGCTGCGACGGCGGTGGCTTCGTTCAACCCCGTCACCGGCACCGGCACATCGATGTTCTTGGTGGTGCCATCGCCCACCTGACCCGCTTCGTTTTCGCCCCAGCTCGCAACACCAAACGAAGAGGCCAGGGCCGGCGCCGGGAGCGCCAGGACACCGACGGTAACGAATAGACCGACAAGCCCGTGGTAGAAGGGTCGTCCCATATCCGGCATCCTAGCGGTGCATCCGGGGGGTAGCCGAAGCCGAACGGGGCCCGGCTCAGGCGGCGAGGCGGTCTGCGGCTACCAGCTTGTAGTTCGCGGCCATCGTCAGGCAGGCCTCGCGATATGCTTTGATGTCCGTCTGCTGCGCTTCGGCACGCAGCCTGCGAGCTTCCGCCTGCAGTTCCTCGACGGCCGCGCGCGGCGACTACTACACCCGCGACGGCAACGACGACGAGGACCGCCGGGGTCGAGCTGATGATGGCGCCTCCGAAGACAGTCTCGGCGCTGTGGGCAACGGCCGACCCCTATAGGCGCGCGCAGATCGAGGCCGCCCACCCGGTTCCGGTCTGTTTACTGACCAGCCGGGCTCGGAAGCGCGTCGAGCGTCGCTTTGAGATCGTCCACTGACTGATAGTCCAGACCGAGCAGATGGTCGTGGCGATGGCGGACTATCCCGTCCTCGTCGATCACGATCACAGCGCGCTTGGTGCCCATGCGACCCGAGGCGCTGTACGCCTTGGCCACCGCTCCGTCCACGTCCGCCAGCAGCGGGACCGTGAGGCTGTTTTTCTCGATGAATCCACGGTGGGAGTCCAAGTCCTGCGCCGATATGCCGACGATCGTCGCGTCCAAGGCCGCAAAGTCCTCGGCGCGATCGCGATAGGAGCACATTTGCTTTAAGCACACGGGCGTGTTATCGCCCGGGTAGAACAGCAGCACCACGCGCTCGCCGCGGTGATCTGACAGCTTGAACGGGCCATCCGTGCCGGGCAGCTCGAAGTCCGGCACCGGCTCGCCTACCTGGGGTGTCTTGGCCATCGTGTCCTCCACGCTCGCTCGCCGATCTACGTCACACCGAGGATAACCCAACGATCGTATGCAAAGCCTCCAAGATCCCCGGGGCGGTTCACTCAGCGTTCGTAGACGGCGAAGAAGTCGCGATCGTCGGGTTCGAGATAGCGGGTCGCGGGGCGTTCCATGCCGGACAGCAGGTTGCTGGGCGCTTCCGCGCCGGGAGCGCCGTAGGTGATGAGGCTGACCCAGTAGGAGTTGATGTCCAGCTCCATCGCGCGCACCGCGCCGGCCCGGATCAGCGCTCGGGCCAGGCTGCCCACCGTCTGGTCTTCACCGGCCGCGTAGATCAGGTTGCCGTACCTGTCGACGCCGACGCCCGAGCGCCATACGAGCACGGCGTTGCCGACCGTGGCACCCCATTCAGAGCTGTTTGAGAGATTCGGGTTGGGCTTGCCTTCGTCGACGATCAGCGGCAGGTTCTGGCGGGCGAACGACACCCCGGCCGGGGCCGTCGATCCATAGCTCCAGTCGATCACGTCCACGTGTCCGTCGGCATATCCGACGAGCGTGCCCTGCCCGTCGTACATCGCCGCATAGGTGTGCCCGTTCAGCACGAATCCGCCGTGGTCGTCGCTGAGCTTGAACCCGCTGTTGAACGTGGCGAGCAGCCTCGGGCGCCGCGACCGAGGCACGTCCATGGACCCGCGCGCAAGCGTCACCGAGGGCTCCAGGCGCCCCGGGTTGAGAGTGAGCGTCGTCCGCGCCGTGTCGATCCACGCGAGCCCGGCGACCACGCGCGGGTATTCGGGCTGGTCGCGCAACGTCGTGAGCAGCACCGGCGGATTCGCCGCCAGGCTCGGGCGGGTGGCATGCCAGACACCCTCTCCGGGCAGCGCCGGATGGATCATCGAGGGCACGCTGGGGGGCCGGTATTCGGCGTTGACCGCCACCCGCCCGGCACCCGCGCCGTAGCCGACTTTGGGCAGGGCACGCAGCGTGGGACCGCCCTTGCCGGGAGCGGTGAGCGTGTAGTAGGTCGACTCCACCCGCGCCACCAGCCCAGCCGCGCCGTTGTCGCGCAGCCACTCGACCGTGCGAATCCCGAGGCTCGAGTTCGACGGCTGGCTCATCGACGACCAGTAGGAGAGCACCACGGGAATCAGCGCCACGAGCGCGGCGACGAGCGCGATCCGGCGCAGCCGGGCGACGCCGGTGACCGGGCGGGTCGAGTTGGGGCGTCGACCGCGGGGCCTCGCCCGGTGGTACGTGACAGCGCCTGGCTCCATAGGAAGACTGTACGCGGCCCGCGTCGCGAGCGCGCGGGGTAACTCGCGCAATGAGCAGATTCTCACATCCCGCGCAATGAAGGTGACAATGAAACTTCGCTCATCTTACGTCACGCCCGTCCGCTGTCACTAGTGTGTGTGGGTACGACACTTCGTCCACTTTTTCCAGGAGCGCTCGCAGCCGTCGTGATGGCCGTGACGCCCGCCGCGAATGCGCTCGCGGCCAGCTCGTCCGCCCGCCCGGTAACCAGGTCGGAGCGCTCGGCGATCATGGCGGCCTTCACCGCCAACGACGGCAGCTCCTCCGAGGTGCACGGCGTATATGTGTCGCGGTCGAACTCGAGCCTCGCCGTGGTGTGCGTACGCACACCGGAAGCAGGCTCGCAGGCGTACGTATTCAGCCACTCACGACGCTCCTGGCGCTATGCCACGAGCGGTCCCGTCGGCCGCGCGGGCAACACGACCGACCGGCGCCTCGAGCAGGCCTGCGGGTGAAGTCGGAGTCCAGGCGCCATTGGCGCACCGGGTCCGGGGTCCGGGGTCCCGTCAGTTGGGGGTCCCGTCAGTGTCAGTTGGGGGTCCCGTCAGTTGGCGAGGATCGTGAAGAAGTCGCGGCCGTGGGGCGCGAGATACCGGCCAGGGATTCCAAACTGGCCCGGTACGACGGGGACCGCGGTCGGCCCACCCGGATGATGCGAGTAGAGGTATCCGGCGATCCAGTAGGGGTTGATGTCCAGCTGCACCGCGCGCACGGCGCCCGCGCCGATGAGCGCCTGCGCGATCATGGCCGGCGAGAGGTGCTCGCCGGCGGCCCACACGAGCTGCCCGTCGCCCCTGATCCCGAGCGCCGTGCGGGCCACTTCGGACCCACCGCCGACCGTTGCGCCCCAGCAAGCCAGGACGCAGTTTTCGACGGTGAGCGCGGCCACGCCGCGATCGACCAGCAGGTGCAGGTTCTGCAGCACCGAGACGACCTTCAGCCCCGCGGCCGGGACCCCAGCGTGCCATGCGCCGATCTGGGTCATGCCGTTCTGGTAGGTCACGATCGAGCCCAGTCCCGCCGCGAGCGGCACCGCGACGCGACCGTCCGCCATGAACCCGACCGAGCTATGGCTCAGCTTGAAGCCGCCGTTGAACGCGGCCAGGACCTGGTGAACCTCGCTCGTGCCGATGCGATCCCCATAGGTCCAGCCCTGACCCCCGGGTTCGCGCGATCCCGCATGCAGAGCCAGGTGCGCCAGCCGCTGATCGAAGCGCAGCAACGTCACACTGGATCGCTGGGCGATCCAGGCGGCGGACCGGCCGCCGACGCGCGCAACGGGCGTCCAGGCTCGACCCGGCCGGCGGGGAGCCTTGACGACCGGAGCCGTGAGGACCGGAGCGGTGATGACCGGAGCGCTCGACACTCGCGCGGACGTGTGACCGCCGGCGCCGCCCGTGCCGGCGCTGCTGGCGGCGGCGCTCGACTGGCCTCCACAGCCGCCCACAGCCGCGGCCAGCAGGATCGCGACGGCGCCCACCGCCACCGGCCTGCCCGCCGCCGCCAGCCTCGTCTGCGGGCGGAGATTGTCACGGGGCGAGCACCGGTGGCCAGGCACGAACGTGGATCGCCGGCACAGAGGACGGCAGCTGGTGTGGCTGTCGTTTGCCATGCGGCCAATCTCGCTGGTGCCGCTAAGCACAATCTAAGGCGGCAGTGAGAACCCTCTCACCGCCGGCGAGGGCGCCACGCCGGGCAGCGCGATCGGGGTCACGCTCGACTACAGTTCTAAAGTGAGCCATGACCGCCAGCGATGACTTCGTCCGGCCGCTCGCGAGTTCCTCGGACGGCGACTACCGCCGTGCGCGGCGTGAGCGAGCAGGCCGTAGGGTCGTTCGGCGCCGGCGCCGCATTGCGGTCCTCACCACCATCGCGGCGGTCGCGATCGCGGCACTGGCGATCGGCGGCGTCAGCGGCGGATCTCCCGCGGCTCGGCCGAGCTCCCTCGCCGTCGCGCCGAGCCTCCCCGCCGGCGCGCGAGCTCCGGATGCGCGCGCGCCGATCCCCGTCACGGCGCATACGAGCCCCACGCACCCGATCGCGCAAGTCAACACGGCAGCATCGTCAGCCCCGTCGCCGGGATCGCTTCCGCAGACCCACGCCTACCCGTCCGGGCGCAGCGCTCGGTTCAAGTCGCTGATGGCCTCGCTGTGGGCCGGAATCGTGCACGACTCGCTCACGCCGGCACTGGCCGCATTCTTTCCGAAAGACGCCTACGTCCAGCTGAAGGCGATCGGATCCGCGGGCTCTGACTGGACCGACCGCCTCGTGCACGACTACCGGTTGGACGTCGCCGCCGCCCACGCGCTCCTCGGCGCCGGCGCCGCGCGCGCGCGCCTGATCGCGGTCAACGTACCCTCAGGCTACGGTCATTGGGTCGAACCGGGCGTCTGTTACAACAGCATCGGCTACTACGAGATGCCGAACGCGCGCGTCGTCTACCGGGAGGACGGCCAGACCCGCTCGTTCGGCATCGCCTCGATGATTTCCTGGCGAGGAGTGTGGTACGTCGTCCACCTCGGCGCGGTCCTGCGCTCCGGCGATTCCGGAGAAGTCGACGAACCGGCGTCCGGGCCCGGCACGTCGGCCTATTCGGGTACGTGCTAGGCGTCCGGCGTTCGCCGTTACCGTGAGGCCCTGTGCCGCCCGTACCCCAGGTCCCGTCCGAAGATCGCGCAGGCGAGACAGCCGCCCGCCAGAGAGCTCGTGAGCGCGAGCTCGCCAGGCGCAGGCGAGCTCTTCGGCGCCGGCGGCTGCTGGCAGGCGGAGTCCTCGCGCTGATCGTCACCGCCGTCGCGCTGAGCCTCGCTCTGGCGGGCGGCTCACCGGCGCCGGCGCGTCACGGCCACGCCGGCGCGGGCAGCGGTGAGAGCGCGGGGCTGGGCACCAGCTCGCACGCCGACTCCCAGCCAGCCACATCACCGCCAGCCGCATCACCGCCATCCTCGTATGCGGTCGGGCTGCGCATTCTGAGGCTCGTGGACAGGAGTCGCACGATCGAGCTCCCGAACGGGACCAGCGAACCGCGCACGCTCTACACCGAGGTCCGCTATCCGGCGATGGGAGCGCCTGGGGGCACCGATCTGCTGGGTGCGCCAGCGGCCCATTCCGGCGGCCCGTTTCCGCTCGTCGTGTTCGGGCACGGCTTTGAAGTGACGCCCGCGCTGTACGCGCGGCTGCTGCAGAGCTGGGCGCGGGCGGGGTATGTCGTGGCCGCGCCCGTGTTCCCGCTGGAGAACGCCGACGCCCCCGGCGGGCCCGACGAGTCAGACCTGTCCAATCAGCCCGCCGACATGCGCTTCGTGATCTCGCGCATGCTCGCCGACAGCGCGGGCTCGGGACCGCTGGCCGGTCTGATCGACCCCGCGGAGATCGCCGTCGCGGGACAGTCCGACGGCGGCGACACGGCGCTCGCGGTCGCCTACGACCCGACCTACCGCGACCCACGGGTGAGCGCGGCGGTGATCCTGTCGGGCGCGGAGATACCGGGCACAGGCGGGTTCACGTTCGCGCCGGGAAGCCCGCCGTTGCTGGCCACGCAGGGGACGGCCGACACCGTCAACCCACCGAGTGCCACCAACGCGTTCTTCGACGCCGCGCAGCGACCGAAGTACCTGCTCAGTCTGATCGGAGCTGAACACCTGCCACCGTACTCCTATCAGCAACCACAGCTCGCGATCGTGGAGCACGTGACGATCGCGTTCCTCGACGGCTACCTCAAGCACAGAGATAGAGCGCTTGCGCAACTCGTATCGCTCGGAAGCATTCCCGGAACATCCTCCATGACCGCCGAGCCGTAGGGAATGTGGCCGATTGCGATGCCGCCCTCGTGAGCCAGCATTTCGATCTCCACACGCTCGAAGCCGGCTCGCCCCAAGGCCTCGTGCCACCAGGCGGCATTGGCGGGATGCTCCCCGCGCCCGCTCACCAACCGGACGGCGTTCTTCAGCAGCCTCCACACGCCGGGAAGCCCGCGACGGGCGAGCGAGCGCAGCTTGCCGCTCACCACACGACGGTCGCGCGAGCGCATCGGGTTGAACGAGAACATCATGTCGCCCATCACCAGGCGTCCACCGGGCTTCAGGACACGTCTGATCTCGGCAAGCGCGCGCTGCTTCTCGGCATCGCGCAACTCGTGCAGGCAGTAGTTGGAAACCACAAGATCGGCGATCCCATCGACAAGCGGAAGGCTGACAGCGGAGGCAAGCACGGTCTCGACGTTGTCGAGACCCGCGCTCCTCGCCTTGACGCGTAGATACTCGTTCATCGCAGGCGAGCTGTCGATCGCCCACACGCGAGCGGCGCGCTGCGCAAACGCCAGCGCCAGCAGTCCTGTGCCCGAGCCGACATCGACAACCGTGTGTCCCGGCTGTGGCTCGGCCAGCTCGACGATGCGGTCGCGCAGATCGCGAAAACCGACACTGCGCGCGATCAGCTCAGCATCTGTGACGTGGGCGTCCCAGTTCTTGGAAGTCGTGAAGATTCGTCATTCTGTTCATAGGAGCTTAAGTCCGCGTTATGTATTTGGATAGAGACCTCTCATGTTCGCCGGCCCACTCGCGGCGTCAGTTCGCCACGAGTGGGCCACTCGCGGCGTCAGTTCGCCACAAACGCAAGGAAGTCGCGGCTGTATGGTTCGAGCAGCTTGCCCGCGATCCCGAGCTGACCGGGCACGACCGGGACGGGAGAGGGACCGCTTGGATGATGGACGTAGAGGTAGCCCGCCACCCAGTCGGGGTTGATGTCGAGCTCGATCGCGCGCACGGCGCCGGCGCCGATCAGCGCAGAGGCGAGATCGGCGGGCAGGAGCCGCTCGCCGGCGGCCCACACGAGCTGCCCGCTCGCGGTGATCCCCAGCCCCGAGCGGGCGACGCTCGTCTGTGAGCCGATCGTTTCGCCCCAGCACGTGACGACGCAGTTCGAGACGCTCGCCGCCGCCACGCCGCGATCGACGAGCAGCTGCTGATTTTGCAACACCGAGAACACGGTCTTCCCCGCGCTTGGCACGCCCGCGCGCCACGCCCCGACGTCGGTGGTTCCATCGGTGTAGGTGACGATCGACGCGAGTCCCTCCTTGAGCGGGACCGCCACGTGATGAGCAGACATAAAGCCCACGTCGCGGTAGGTGTGCTTGAACCCCCCGTTGACGGCGGCGATCAGCAGATGGATCTCCCGCGGGGTGATCTCATCGCCATAGGTCCAGCCGCCGACTCCCCCGTCACTCGAGCCGGCGTGCAGCGTAAGGTGCATGAATCCCTGATCGAAGCGCATCAGGGTCACCCCCGAGCGCTGGGCAAGCCACGCGGCGGGCTGACCATGGACCCGCGCGATCACCGTCCAAGCGCTCGTCGCGTGCCCCGGCGCGCTCACCACGAGCGGTGGCACGGATGCGGCGCGTGCCGCGGCCACAGACCTGGCCCTGGCCACGGCAGTCGCGTGCCGTGCGGCGGCCGTGGCCTTCGCCGCGCGTGTCCGATGCGTACCGGACGCCCCCGCGCCCATACTGTATGCGCCCACGCCGAGGAGCAGCACCACCGCCGTAAGAGCGCCGAGGCGCCGGCGCGTGAAGACGCCCCGAGCCGGGCGATCTCGGCGGACGCGCGAGCGCCGTCCCTGCACGCGCACGGACTCCCGAGCATGGGTTCGCGGATCGTGACTGGGAGAGTGGCTGGGAGAGTCTGACGGCATCGACACATCGATGCTAGCTCTCCCCGGCGCCCCGAGAAGCGACGGTGAGAGGCTTCTCACCCATCGCCGTCCACTACATGCAGTAAGCGTAGGGTATGAACCACCGAGGGTACCTCGTGCGCGGCAATGGCTGATGGCCGGTTCACAGCACCAAACCCCTCCAACCCCCTGAACGTCTACTCCCGCCACGCTCGTCACGGTCGCGTGATGGGCGCTCACTCCAGATATGGTTGTGTCAGAGCTTGGCCTCTGTATGAGAAAGGTCTCACCTCGCAGTGCCCAATCGATGTGAAAATGCACCAGCAGCCATATGGACACCCACCGGACTCCCGCCGCGCTCGCCCGACGCACCTGCGCGCCTTTATCAGAGGTTTAACCATTAACTCACTTCGAGCTACAGCAAGCGTTGAGGAGCCTCAAGCCCTGTTCGGTGACGGCGAGTTGTATGCCGACGTCGAGGTCCTCCCCGTCAGTCCAAGGCTTTCGGCCGGGGTGCTGATACGCGCCTGCCGTCCCCGCCAGTGGGCCAAGAACCTGCTCGTCCTGGCCGCCCCCTGCGCCGCCGGCGTGATCGACCGCCCGCTCGTGGCCGCGCAGGTCGCCGGGGCGTTCGTGGTGCTGTGCCTGCTGTCGAGCGCGACGTATCTGGTCAACGACGTGCGCGACGTCGAGCAGGACCGCCAGCATCCACGCAAGCGCCTGCGGCCCATCGCCGCCGGGGAGCTCTCACCCCGCGTGGCGCTGCGCTGCGCAGCAGTGCTCGCGCTCGCCGGCGTCGCCCTCGCCACGGCGATCGCCCCAGGACTGGGCGCGGTCGGGCTCTGCTACTTGGCGCTGACGGCGAGCTACTCGCTGTGGCTGCGGCGCGTGGTCGTGCTCGACATCCTGGCGATCGCCGCCGGCTTCGTGCTGCGCGCGGTCGCGGGGGGCGTCGCGACCGACATCTACCTGTCGCGCTGGTTTGTCATCGTGACGGGATGCTGCGCCATCTTCCTGGTCGCCGCCAAGCGGTATGCCGAGCTGCGCGAGCACTCCGGATCGGGCCCGGCGCGCGCGACCCTGCGCCGCTACTCGCTGGGCCACCTGCGCCTGACACTGATGGCGTCGGCCACGATCGCCGGCGTCGCCTACACCGGCTGGGCGTTCACGCGTCCGTCGCACCTGCTGTGGTACGGCCTGTCGATCGCGCCGTTCCTGCTGTGGCTCGCCCGCTACGCGAGCCTGATCGGCTCCGGCGCCGGCCAGGCGCCCGAGGAGCTGATCCTACGCGATCGAGTCCTGCTGGCGCTCGGCGTCACCTGGGGTGTCCTGTTCCTCGGCGGCGTATATGTCAGCAGCTGAGCTGACAGAGCGCGCGCCGCTCGCGGGCGCCGAGCGCACGCTGCACGGCTGGGGCCGCACGGCCAGCAGCCGCTGCCGGGTTATCGCGCCAGACGGGATCGAGGACGTCCTGCAAGCACTCGCGTCACGGTCGCCGTCCGCGTCCGGAGTGATCGCGCGAGGCGCAGGGCGCAGCTACGGGGACGCGGCCCAGAACGATGGCGGTGCGGTGCTGGACATGACGAGCCTCGACCGCATCGTCTCGATCGACTCCGAGCGAGGACTCGTGACCGCCCAGGCCGGCGCGACGGTGGCTCAGCTGATGGCACAGCTGAGCGCCCACGGGCTCACCCTGCCGGTCGTGCCGGGGACCCGGCACGTGACGCTCGCCGGCGCGATCGCGAGCGACATCCACGGCAAGAACCACCACCGCGACGGGGCCCTGGCCAGACATGTGAGGAGCCTCACGCTGTGCACGCCCGCGGACGGCGTCCTCGAGGTCACGCCCGAGGACGACCCGGACCTGTTCTACGCGACGCTCGGCGGCATGGGCCTGACCGGGGTGATCGTGCAGGCGACGCTCCGCGCGGAGCCCCTGGCCTGCCCGTGGGTGGCGGCGGACGTCGACCGCACCGAGGGCCTGGCGCAGACGCTCGAGCTGATGGGCGCCAGCGAGCGCCATCGCTACTCGGTGGCGTGGCTGGACCTGCTCGCCGACGGTCCAAGGATGGGGCGCGCGATCGTCAGCCGCGCCGACCCCCTCGCGGCCGAGATGGCGCCCCCGCCCCGGCGGCCGCGACGAGCTTCCGGCGGCGCACATCCCTCCGAGACGTTCTCGCGAAAGCCGGCGCTCGAGGTTCCCCACGGCTTTCCCGCGGCCCTGCTGTGTCCGGCGAGCATGCGCACGTTCAACGCGCTGCGCTGGCGCGCAACCCCCCGTCGCGAGCGCGGTCGCGCGGTCGCGCTGGCGCCGTACTTCTTCCCCCTGGACGCGCTGGGGCAGTGGAACCGGCTGTACGGGCCGGCCGGGCTGATCCAGTACCAGTTCGTGATCCCCACCGGGCAGGAGCGCGCGCTCGAACGCTGCTTTCAGCTGGTGCGCGCGCGCCGGCTGCCCGTGTATCTGGCGGTGTTCAAGCGCTTCGGGCCCGCGTTCGGCGGCCCGCTCTCGTTTCCCCTGGAGGGCTGGACGCTGGCGATCGACCTCCCCGCGGCGGCGCCCGGACTGCGGGCGGCGCTGGACGAGCTCGACGAGCTCATCGCCGGCTGCGGCGGGCGCGTGTACCTGACCAAGGACATCCGCCTGCGGCGCGAGGCGCTGGCGGCGATGTACCCGCAGCTCGAGCGCTTCCAAGCCCAGCGGGCGCGGGTCGATCCCGAGGGGATCCTGCGCTCGGACCTCGGGCGGCGGCTGGGGCTCTGCGGGGTGGCCCAGTGAGCGCCGCAGTGAGCGCCGCGACGGGTGCCGCAGCGGGCGCCACAGGGTCCTCGGGCCGGCGCGTGATCGTCCTCGGCGGCACCTCGGAGATCGCGCTCGCGATCGTGCGCGAGCTGCAGATGCTGGCGGCTCGCGACGTCGCGCTCGTGGGCCGCGATCCCGACGCGCTGAGCGGGGCGGCCGAGAGCCTGCGTGCAGCCGGATGTAACAGCGTCAGCACGTTCGAGCTCGACGCGCTCGACACCGAGCGCCACGAGGAGGTCCTCGCCAGGGCGTTCGGCGAGCTGGGGGGCGCAGCCGACATCGTGATCCTCGCGGTCGGCGTGCTCGGGGAGCGGGGCGGGCTCCCGGCCGACGTCGCCGGCGCGGTCCAGACGATGCAAGTCAACTTCGTCGGCGCCGGATCGCTGCTGGTGCGCGCGGCCGCGCGCCTGCGCGACGCGGGCGGGGGAGCGATCGTGGTGCTCTCCTCGGTGGCGGCCGAGCGCCCGCGGCGCGCAAACGCCGTCTACGGCGCCTCCAAGGCCGGCCTGGACGCCCTCGCTCAAGGTCTCGGCGACGATCTGCGTGAGCAGGGAGTGCGCATGCTCGTGGTTCGCCCGGGCTTCGTCCACACACGGATGACACGGGGCCTTGACCCGGCGCCGCTGGCGAGCACGCCGCAGGCGGTCGCGGGCGTCGTGATCGACGGGCTCGACCGCGGCTCGCCCACCGTCTGGGCGCCGCGTACCCTACGCTGGCTCATGCTCCTCATGAGGATGCTTCCCCGTTCAGTGTTCCGGCGGATCAAGCAGTGAGCGCGACACGACCATCCCAGCAGATGCCCGGCAGCCGGACGCAGGCGTCGCGGCCCACGGCAGACATGTCTCAGTTGCGCGCTCGCCGCCGCCAGGCGCGCCGCCGCATCCGGCTGGCGCGCCTCGATCTCGGACTCGGGGTGAGCGCCGCGATCGTGCTGCTGCTCGCCTCCCCCGGTATGGCCATGACCGCTGTCGTCGTGCTCGTCGTGCTCCTGCTCTGCGCCCTGTCGGTCGTGCTCGAGCGACGGCGCCGCCGGCGCCTGCGCCCGCGACAACCAGATGGCTACTCTTCCTAGAGTTCCCGCCCCTCGCCCTCCCCGGCCGATATCCACCCGGAGCGCAACGCCATGCTGAAGCTCGCCCGCTGGACCACAACCCATCGCAAGTACGTGCTCATCGGCTGGGTCCTGCTGCTGATCGTCGTCAACGTGTTCGCGCAGTCGGCGGGGACCACCTACTCCAACAACTTCACGCTGCCCAACTCCGACGCCCAGCGCGCCGCCGACCTGCTGCAACGCAGCTTCCCGGCGCAGGCGGGCGATCGCGACACGATCGTCTACAAGGTCTTTACCGGCGCGGTCTCAGACCCGGCGGTGCGCGCGCGTATGAGCGCGATGTTCGCGCTCATCGCCCGACTCCCGCACGTCGCTGCGGTGATCAGCCCCTACGCGGGCGCATCGGCCGGCAGGGCGATCTCCGCGAACGGCCAGATCGCGTTCGCGACGGTCGTGTTCGACCAGAAAGCCAACGTCCTGCCCAAGAGCGCAGCCGAACGCGTGGTGGCGGTCGCCCGCGCCGCCGGCCGGCCAGGGCTGCAGGTCGAGCTCGGCGGGCAGGCGATCGAGGCGACCGAGCAGGCCGGCTTCGGGCTGTCCACCGCGGTGGGCCTGCTCGCGGCCATCGTCGTGCTGCTGCTGACGTTCGGCTCGCTGATCGCGATGGGGCTGCCGATCGTCACCGCCCTGTTCGGCCTCGGCACCGGCCTCGGCGCGATCGCGCTGTTCACGCACGTGGTCGACACGCCCAACTTCTCCTCCGAGCTCGCCGCGATGATCGGGCTGGGCGTCGGCATCGACTACGCGCTGTTCATCCTGACGCGCTTTCGCGAGGCCTACCGCACCCCCGGACCCACGCATGGCGACGCGCGCGAGTCGGTCGTGCAGGCGATGGACACCGCCGGGCGCGCCGTCCTGTTCGCCGGCGCCACCGTCGTGGTCGCGCTGCTGGGGATGATGCTGCTCGGCGTCGACTTCCTCTACGGGGTGGCGATCTCCGCCTCGATCGGGGTGCTGCTGGTGATGCTCGCCTCGCTGACGCTGCTGCCGGCGCTGCTGACGATGGCCGGCGCTCGGATGGCGCGGCCGAGTCGCCGCACGCGCTCCCGGGAAGCCCGCGCCGGCAGATCTGCCGGCCGATCTGCCGGCCGTTCGGAGCTCCAACGATCTCCGAACGGCGGTCGGGCCGCCGACGCGGCGGGGATCGCCGCCGACGGCGCCGGGACCGCTGTCGTGGAGAGCACCGGGGAGCTGGCGCTCACCGCGAGCGAGACCCCTCACGCCGGCGCCGCCTGGCTGCGCTGGAGTGCGTTCGTACAGCGCCGGCCCTGGACGATCGCGATCGCCTCCACGCTGGCGATGCTGCTGATCGCCGCTCCCGCGACGGCGCTGCGGCTGGGATCCAGCGACGCCTCCAACGACCCGGCCAGCCAGACCACGCATCGCGCGTATGAGCTGCTGGCGCAGGGGTTCGGCGAAGGGTTCAACGGCCCGCTGCTGATCGTCGCAAAGGTCCCCAACCCGAAGCGAGAAGCCGCCAGGCAGGGCGTGCTCCTGACCGTGCCCCCGGGCGGCAGCAGGGCGGCGGTGGAAGAGCTCCGCACGACCATCGCCACCACCCCGGGCGTGGCGTCGGTCGCCCCGGCAAAAATCAACCCCACAGGCGAAGTGGCGACGATCACGGTCTATCCGCGCTCCTCCCCGCAGGCATACGCGACCACGCAGCTCGTCTCGCGCCTGCGCGAACACGTGATCCCGCCGGTCAAAGCCCGCACGGGCGTGGCCGTGTACGTCGGCGGCGTGACCGCGGGCTCGGTGGACTTCGCCGCCGTGCTCAGCCACAAGCTGCCGCTGTTCATCGGCGTCGTCGTGCTGGTGAGCGCGCTGCTCTTGATGATCGTGTTCCGCTCGCTGGTGATCCCGCTGCAGGCCGCCGTCATGAACCTGCTCAGCATCAGCGCCTCGCTCGGGGTGATCGTCGCGATCTTCCAATGGGGCTGGCTGGGCGCTCTGTTCGGTGTCCAGCAGGGGCCGATCGAGTCGTTCATCCCGGTGATGCTGTTCGCGATCGTGTTCGGTCTGTCGATGGACTACGAGGTGTTCCTCGTCTCGCGCATGCACGAGCGCTGGGCGCACACGCGCGAACATTCGCGCTCGGTCGCCGAAGGCCTCGCGCTCACCGGGCGCGTGGTGACGGCGGCCGCGGCGATCATGGTGTGCGTGTTCCTGTCGTTCATGCTCGGCGAAGACCGCATCATCAAGGAGTTCGGCCTGAGCCTCGCCAGCGCCGTGTTCCTCGACGCGCTCGTCGTGCGCTGCCTGCTGCTGCCCGCCGTGCTGCACCTCGTCGGCAAGCGCACCTGGTCGATCCCGGCATGGCTGGACAGGGCGCTGCCGCGGCTGAACATCGAGGGCACGGTGCTCCCGGCCGACGGCACGAATGGGGGTTCGCGCGCCGGCTCGGGCTCGGCCACGCCGCCCGGGGGCGGGGCCGCCCACCCGCGCCCCGGCGTGGCGACAGAGGGGGCTGAGGGCTGAACCCACGGCCGCGGGGGGCAGCGTCGAGAGCAGTGGGCGCAGCCGCCCCCTCGCCGTGCGTCGCCGCGATCCTCTGCGCCGCCGGCGCGATCGCGCTCTCGGGCGCACTGGCCCCGCGCGCCGCGGCAACGGGCGCCGCGGAGGCCGCCTCCCCGCCTCACCCGGCAGCGCCGACGACAGTGGAATCGATCTCCCCGTCTGATCCCGGCGCGCACGACTCCGTCGTGCTGGCGTTCGTCGCGACCGCCGAGCCCGAGCTGGCTGGCGTGCCAGGCATGGCCGTCGGGATCATGTCTGCCACCCAAGGGCTTTACTCCGACGAGCAGCTGCTGCTCGACATCACCCAGGGCGCCCGTGTCGCGGCCTCCGCCTACTCCTCCGAGCACCCGCCGGCCCTGGCGTTGCGGGCGCTTGGCGCCGCGCCCAGCGCCGGGCGGCCCGGGGAGCGCGTCGTCGAAGGAGCCATCGCCGGCTGGCAGGCTGCGCTGGCGCGCGCCGAAGACGCCCCTCAGCTGCTGCGCCCCGGTCTGCTGGCCGCGCAGATCCCCGGCGGTGGCGCCGCCTACGCGGGGATCACCGGGACCGATGACACAGACGCGATCGCCGCCGCCGGCCGCAGCGGCCGGGTCGCGGCTGTCTCGCTGGGGGCCGCGTCCTCGCTGCTCGCGCGCATCGCGGCGTTGCGCCGCGCACATCCGCTCGTGGTCGCCGACCTGCCGGCCGGCCGGCTCGGGCGCGAGGATCTGAGCGCACTGGCCGGCGGTCGCGCGCCGGGAGAGCTGCTGCTCGTCGTGCAGCGCGCGCGCTCGGCGCCCGGCCACGAACTGCTGTGGGCGGGCGCCGCAGGACTTTCCGGTAACGAAACCTCCGTGCACGCCCAGCACCCCGCGGCGGCCCGCGGCACGATCGATGTCGAGCAGTCGCCCAGCACAAGTGGAAAGGTCGATGCGGACGCCAACACCGAGCTCACCTCCCAGACGACCAGCGAGCGCGGGCTCATCGCCTCGGTGGATCTCGCCCCCACGATCCTGCGCCACCTCGGGCTTCAGGTCCCGGCCGACATGCGCGGCTACCCGATCCACGCCGACGGCGCCCTGGACTCGGCGGGCCTGCGCGCGCTGATGAGGCGCCTGCACGTCATCACCGCCCGGCGCCTGCCCGCCCTGGCCTGGCTGCTTCTCGCCTGGGCGCTGCTCTTGGGCGTCTGTGCGTCGGTCCCCCCTGCCCGCGCCCGGCCCCGCGCCCGGGCGTGGGCGATGCGCGCGGGCGCGCTCGGCGTGCTGTGGGCGCCCGTCGCCGTGCTGATTGGAGCGGCCATGAATCCGAGCGCCACGGTCGAGTACCTGACGATCGCGCTCGCCTGCCCAGCGCTCGGGGCGCTGACCGACCGGCTGCTGCCCTGGCCCCGTGCGCCGCTCGCACCGGCAATCGTCGCGGTGATCGCGCTCACCGTCGACGCGTTTGCGGGCACGCAGCTCTTGATCCGCTCGCTGCTCGGCCCCGATCCGATCCTCGGCGCGCGGTTTTACGGAATCGGCAACGAGCTGAAGTCCAGCCTGGCTGTGCTCGTGTTCGCGGGGGTCGCCGCGGCGCTGTATCCCGCCGTGCGGGGCCGCCGGGCGGCTACCGCGATGGCCGGCGCCGGCATCGTGCTCGCCGTCGTCGAGGGCTCGGCGCGGATCGGCGCCGGGGTCGGCGGCGTCATCCTGGTCAGCGCCGGCACGGCCTTGGCCACCGTCATGCTGCTTGCAGGCGCGCTCACCGATCGAAGATCGGCCAGCCGGCGCGCGCTGATCGTGCTGATCGCGCCCGTCGCCGGACTCGTCCTGCTCGCCGCGCTTGACCTCGCCACCACCCACGGCGCGGGCCACTACACCGGCAGCATCCTGCACGCCCGCTCGGCCGGTGACCTGCGCGACGTGATCGTCCGCCGCTACACCGCCGCCTGGGACGAGCTGCACAACGGCGCGATGCCCGTGGCCACCGCGATCGCGCTGCTGGCCGCCGGGTTCGGCCTGCGCCGGCGCGAGCGCCTGCTGGCCCCGGTCGGCGGCGACCCCGCCTGGCTGGCCGCCCTGTCGGGAGGACTCGCCGCCGGCGTGGTTGGCTCGCTGGTGGAGGACTCTGGCCCGGTCCTGCTCGTCGTCGCCGTCTTCGCCCTGGGGTGCGTGCTCACGTACCTGTGGGCGCGACCCGTCGCTACGCCGCGCAGTCCCGGCAGGACCCGTGCAGCACGATCTCGTGCTCGGACACAGCCAGCGGAACCCGCTCGCTGAGCGTCTCGATCGCGCGCTCCAACCCCGGGTCGGAGAACGGCATGACCACGCCGCACTCGTCGCACACGAGGTGATGGTGATGCTCGGAGCGCTCGCACACGCGCTCGTAGCGGACCATCGCCTGACCGGTCTCCACGCGCTGCACGAGCCGCAGCCGCTCGAGCTCGTCGAGGATCCGATACACGCTCGCCCGGCTCACTACGCGCCGGCCCTTGCCGCGGCGGCCGCCGCCGCGCGCGCGCAGCGCGTCCTCGATCTCCTGCGCGCTCAGCGCACACTCCTGGCCCGCCGAAGCCGGGAGACACGCGCCTTCGGGGCTGGCCGATTCGGGGATGCTGGCCGAACCGGGAATGCGAGCGTCAGCGAGTGTCACCCGCGCTCGGTAGCGAGTGTCACCCGAATCGATCCCCGTTTCGGCCGAAGCCGGGAGACACGCGCCTTCGGCGCGAATCCCCGTTTCGGCCAGCAGTTCCAGCAGCGCGCGCCTCGCGCCGCCGCGCTTGTGTCCGGCGGCGGCCAATGTCGCCTCGGCGCGGGTGACCCAGCTGCCGTCGTGGGCGGCCGAGCTCGCGGCCTGCGAGTGCCGCCGATCGTCGGCCGGTCGTCTTGTTTGCACGCGAGAGCTCATAGCGCGATGGTAGAGACCGCCGACGCAAGTGCATACGCGCCGACCGCGAGCGCGATGATCGCCGTGCTCGGCGGCAACGACGGCACCGCGTAGCTGAGCGCGATCCCTCCCCACATCGCCACGAGCGCGATCGCCGCCGACAGCGCCATGCCGATATACGGCCTGGACGTAAGCCGCAGCGCCGCCCCCGCGGGCGCGGCGATCAGCCCGAGCACGAGCAGCGCGCCGATCGCCTGGGTGCCCTCCGCGGTGACGGCGCCAATCAACAGCAGCAGCGCCAGCCCAAGCGCGCGCACCGGCACGCCGTGCAGCAGCGCCAGCTCGGCGTCAAGCGAGGCGAACAGCAACGGCCGCGCGATTGCCACCGTCGCCAGCACGACCCCCACGCCGACCGCCGCGGCGGCGACGCTCTGTCCCGCCCCGAGTCCGAAGATCGAGCCGAACAGCGTGTTGGCGACGATCAGCCCATCACCACCCGAAGAGCCGGTGCTGAGTACCGCGATCAGCAGCACACCGATTCCGAGCACCCACGAGAACACAACGCCGATCGTCACGTCGTTTGCTTGCGCGCGCCTACCCAGTCCCGCCATCACGGCCGCCAAGCCGAGCGTCAGCGCGAACAGGCCAACGCGCTCATCCACGCCGACCACGGCCGCCGCGATCGCCCCGACGAACGCAACGTGGCTGAGCGCGTCGCCCGCAAACACCTGTCCGCGCAGCACCGTGAACCAGCCGACCAAGCCGCACGCGAGCGCCACGAACGTGCCGGCCAGATACGCGTTGCGGATGAATTCGTGCGAGAGCATCACACCACTGGGACCGGCTCCGGCTCCGGTGGCCGCGCGCCGCGGGAGAAGCGAACGGCCACGCGGCGTACGCCTTGCGCGAGCAGGTACAGGCCAAACGCGAGCGAGGTGACGAAGAATCCGAGCGGGTAAATCGAGAAGTAGGAGATCCCGAGCCCCACCCACGTTACGAGCAGCGAGAAGGAGACACTCAGCACGAGGCTCAGCCCCGGCCGCGGCGTGAGCGCCTGCGCGGCGGCGGGCGGCGCCACGAGCAGCGCGAACACGAGCAGCGCGCCCGTGATCTGGCTCGTGGCGGCTACCGCCAAGCCGAGGATCAGCAGGAAGCCGACGTCGAGCGCACGCACAGGCACGCCACGGGCGCGTGCGACCTCCGGGTCGAGCGAGGCGAGAAGCAACGGCCGCCCGACGACCGCCAGCGCAGCCAGCACGACGATCGCAACGACCAGCAGCGTCAGCACCTGGTTGCGATCGATCCCCAGGAACGTGCCAAACAGCAGCGTCTCGAGCTGTTCGAGCACACCGCTGTATAGGCTCAGGAAAAGGAAACCGAGCGCCAACCCCGAGACCTGCACGACCCCGATCGCGGCCGACTCGCTGCTGCGCCCGCGCCGCCCCGCGCCGCCGGAGCGCCCGATCGCAAGCGCCGCGATCCCGCACGCCAGGTAGTAGCCGAACGCGCTCGGCACTCCCGCGAGAGCGGCGCCCGCGGCGCCGGGGAACGACATCACGGCGATCGTGTGCCCAGCGAAGCTCTGCCTGCGCAGCACCATGTACCAGCCGACCACACCCGCCGTCACGGCGACGATCGTCCCCGCCTGCAGCGCGTTCACCATGAACTGGTAGGCGAGCAGCTCGTGCACGTCTCTCACGAGGTTCCAGGAGAGGGTGGGATTTGCCATCAGCCGTGGCGCGGACCGTGGACATGAGGCGCCTCGGGCTGGCCAACGACCACCAGCCGTCCGTCGCGGGTGCGCAGCACTTCGATCGGCACCCCATACAGCTCGCTCAGCCGTGGTCCGGTGATCACCTCCTGCACCGACCCCTGCAGCGCGCGGCCGCCCGCAAGGTAGATCACCTGGTCGAGATACGACAGCAGCGGATTCACGTCGTGGGCCACCAGCAGCACGGCGACGTTCTCCGTCCGGCAGATGCGCTGCACGAGCGCGGTCACCGCCGCCTGGTTGGGCAGGTCGAGGCTGTCGAGCGGCTCATCGAGCATCAGGATTCGCGGGCGACGCACGAGCGCCTGGGCGATCAGCACGCGCTGCTGCTCGCCGCCGGAGAGCTCGCCGAGCGGACGGTCGGCATAGGCGCTCGCACCGACCAGCTCGATCGCCTCGCGCACGCGATCCCTCGCCTGCCGGCGCGCGGCGCCACGACCCAGCCCTTCGAGCCATGCGCCCCCGACTGGCAGCGGCACTCCCCAGCTGGAGCCGTCGAGGCCGAGCCTCACGAGATCCACGCCGCGGATCGGCAGCGACGAGTCGTATCCGTGGCGCTGAGGCAGGTAGCCGATCTGGCGGTTCGCGGCGCCGGCCGGTCCGCCCAGCACGCTGACCGTGCCCGGCGCAGTCTCGATGAGTCCGAGGATTGCCTTCAGCAGCGTCGACTTACCGCTGCCGTTGGGGCCCAGCACCGCGACGAACTCGCCGGGGCGCACGAGGAGATCGACACCACTCCACACCTCGCGGCCCCCCAAGCTCGCGTGGGCGTCGCGCAGCTCGATCGCCGCCGTATTCACCGTCCGGTCGCCTCGTGGAGGGCCCGCTCCAGCCCTTCCAACTCGGCAACCTGCCACTGCTCGAAGCTGTCTGAGGCGGGCGACAGCGTCTCCGTCACAGTCGTGATCGGGATGTGTGCCGCACGCGCGAGCTCGTTCACCCGCTGCACGTCCGGCGTCACGTTCTGGCTGTTGAACACCCACACCTTGATCTGGCGGTTGGACGCCTGCCGATCGACCGTCTGCTTGTCCTGTGCCGTCACTTCGGTGCCCTCCGCGATCGCCTTTGCGAAGCTGTAGGGGGTCAGCAGCTTCAATCCGAGCGCTTCGCCGAGCGGCTGGAAGATGCTCTCGCTGTATCCCACCGGCACGCCCGCATAGCGCGCGCGGATCTGCTTGAGCAGCGCGTCATAACGGGCCAAGCCCACTGTTTCAAACGCGCTCTTCCGCTTGGCGAAGTAGCTCGCGTCGGCCGGGCGCAGCTTGTCGTAGTCGGCCACGATCTGACCGATCACCGCATGCACATGGGTGGGCGAGTACCACTGGTGGGGGTTATCGCCCGGCTTGTATCCCAGCAGGCCGCCCACGTCGAGCACCGCGCGCCCGCTCAACGAATCGGCGGCCAGCAGGTGCGAGGCCCATTCGTCATAGCCGATGCCGTTCACGATCGCCATCTGCGCTTCCGCCATAGTGCGCGCGTTCGCGGCGGTTGGCTCGTAGCTGTGCGGGTCCGTGTTCGGGTTGACGATGATGCTCTGCACGTCCACCCCTTCGCCTCCCAGCTGCGCGGCGATGCTGCCCCAGAAGTTCTCGGCGGCGACCACACGCAGCTTCCCTGTGGAGGACGCAGCGTTCGGTCCCTGTGAGCCACAGCCCGCGATGAACGCGGCCATCGACGCGCAGGCCACCGCCACCACCCATGTACGTGGACGAGTCGGCCACACCGCCCGCCGCGGTGAGCGGGAGCGACACACTTCGCTCTGAACCCTCACGGCCATCTGCCCAACCCTACCATGAATGAGATTGAGTCTCATTCTCGATTGAGGTCGATCGCCTCCCGCGTCGGGTCGAATGCCTCGGGCGCGACCGCCCGCTGTCGCAGGCGTATGATCGCCATGCATGCCCTCCGCCAAGCAGCCGGCCGGCCATCCCTCCGGCGGGCGCCCGCCTGAGCTTACGCGCGAGCAGATCGAGCGCCTGGAGCAGCGTTACGGCAACCGCTACCTGCTCGAGCCCGCCCCCGACGGCGCGCTGCCGAAGATCGGCATGACCGCCGAGGAAGCCGCCGGGTTGATCGAAAAGGAGATGGTCCTCGACGGCATCCCGATGCGCAATCTCGCGACGTTCGTCACGACCTGGATGGAGCCCGAGGCCGAGCGGATCATCGCCAAAAACCTGCACACGAACTTCATCGATCACGCCGAGTACCCGCGGACGGCCGAGATCGAGCAGCGCTGCATCCGCATGCTCGCCGACCTGTTCCACGCCCCGGGCGCCACGACCGGCGCGCGCACGCAGGGCTCATCGGAGGCGATCATGCTCGGCGCGCTGTCGCTGAAGTGGCGCTGGCGCGCGCGCCGCGAGGCCGCCGGCAAGTCCACCGACCGGCCCAACCTCGTGTTCGGCGGAGACGTGCACGTCGTCTGGGAGAAGTTCTGCCGCTACTTCGACGTCGAGCCCCGCATCGTCCCGCTGGCGCCCGACAAGTACACGATCGGCCCCGAGGACGTGGCCCCACACATCGACGAGAACACGATCGGCGTCGCCGCCGTGCTCGGCACGACGTTCACCGGGCACGCCGACGACATCCGCGGCATCAACGACCATCTGGTTGCCCTCCGCAACGATCGGGGCCTGGACGTGCCGCTGCACGTGGACGCCGCCTCGGGCGGCTTCGTATGGCCGTTCCTGTACCCCCACTCCGAGTGGGACTTCCGTCTGGAGCAGGTCCGCTCGATCAACGTCTCCGGCCACAAGTTCGGCCTCGTCTACCCGGGCATCGGCTGGCTCGTGTTCCGCGAGTCCTCAGACCTCGCGGAGGATCTCGTGTTCTACGAGAACTACCTCGGCAAGACCGACGCCACGTTCACGCTGAACTTCTCCACAGGCTCCTCGATGGTGCTCGCCCAGTACTACAACTTCGTCCGCCTCGGCCACTCCGGCTACCGCTACGTGATGGAGACGATGCACTACAACGCCCGCACGCTCGCGCGCGAGATCACCGCGACCGGGCAGTTCGAGATCGTCGGCTCCGACGAGGAGGAGCAGCTGCCGCTCGTCGCGTTCAAATTGACCGACGGCCACGACTACGACGAGTTCGACGTCGCCGCCCAGCTCGCGGCCGAGCGCGGCTGGATGGTCCCCGCCTACACGCTCCCGCCCAACGCCGAACACGTCAAGATCATGCGCGCGCTCGTCAAGGAGACGCTCAGCTACTCGCTCACCGTCACGCTCGGCCAGGACATCGCCCAGGCGTGCTCCACACTCGACGCCAAGGGCGGCCTGCACCCGGCCGATCGTCGCCGGGTCAAGACGAACACCGGGTTCTGAAGACTACGTGGGCGTGGGCGAATCGCCCGAGGAAGAGGGAGACGAGGGTGGGGGCGTGCCCTCTCCCTGTTCGCCCAGCTTGCGCCGGCGATCCACCAGCAGCACCGCCGCGACGACGACGATCACGACGATCACGATCCCGCCGGCGATATAGCGCAGGGTGTGATGAGTCGTGGCGGGCGCTTTCGGTTTGACCGTGGCGACCGCATACCGCGTCCTGTCCGCGCTCGCCAGCGCGATCAGCCGCGCCTGTTCGCCCGCGGCGTACACGACCGTGTAATACCGGCCGTCGTTCATCGAGACGTGGATATGCCCTATACCCGTCGCTGACCCGACGCCCGTCGCCGCGTTGAGGCTCACCACGGCGCCCGCCTTCGGATGGAACGTCAGCGCGTGCACTTCGTGCTTGTGAAGCTGCGCCTTCAGCGCCGGCAGGCTCTCGGCCTGGAAGTGGATCACGGTCGCGGCGCCCGCACTCGCGGCGAGGGCGACGGTCAGGAACGCACCCAGCAGGGCGATGCGCAGTGCTCGTGTCGATCTCATCCGCGGCACTCTAGCGGTAGCCTTGGACGTGAGGGACGGTCGTGCACCCGAGGCCCGCTTCGGCGGGCCTCGGTCTTGTAACTCGCTACTTCCGCGCGTTGCGCATCGCCTTCAGGCGCTCGACCTTTCCCAGGACGACCTTGCGCATGCGCACCGAGGAGGGCGTCGCCTCGACCGCCTCGTCCTCGCGCACGAACTCGAGCGCCTCGTCGAGCGTCAATTTGCGGTGGGCGTCCAACCGCACGAGCACGTCGGAGGTCGATGAGCGCATGTTCGTCAGGTGCTTCTCCTTGACCGGGTTCACGTCGAGGTCCTCCGAGCGGGTGTTCTCGCCGATGATCATGCCCTCGTAGACCTCCTCGCCGGGCCCCACGAACAGCGTGCCGCGCTCCTGCAGCGTGAACAGCGAGAAGGTCACGGTCTCGCCGCGGCGGTCGGCCACGAGCACGCCGCTCGTGCGCGTCAGGATCTCGCCCGCCCACGGCTCCCAGCGGTCGAACACGTGGTGCATGATCCCCGTGCCGCGAGTCTCGGTCAAGAACTCGGTGCGAAAGCCGATCAGCCCGCGCGCGGGCACCAGATACTCCAGCCGCACCCAGCCGGTGCCGTGGTTGGTCATGTGCTCCATCCGGCCTTTGCGCGCCGCCAGCAGCTGCGTGACGGTGCCGACGTGCTCCTCGGGCACGTCGATCGAGAGGCGCTCGACGGGCTCGTGGCGGACGCCGTCGATCTCCCGCTCGAGGACGTGCGGCTGACCCACGGTCAGCTCGAAGCCCTCGCGGCGCATCATCTCCACGAGCACGGCGAGCTGCAGCTCGCCCCGGCCCTGGACCTCGTAGGTGTCCAGTCGCTGAGTCTCGCGCACGCGCAGCGACACGTTTCCGACGAGCTCCTGATCAAGGCGCGCCTTGATCTGGCGGGCGGTGATCTTGGAGCCGTCTTTGCCCGCCAGCGGCGAGGTGTTGACGCCGATCGTGATCGACATCGCCGGCTCGTCCACGGTGATCACTCCCAGCGGACGCGGATCGTCCGGGTCGGCGAGCGTCTCCCCGATCGTCACCTCGGCGATGCCGGCCACGGCGATGATCTCCCCCGGCCCGGCCTCGGGCGCGTCGACGCGGTCCAGCGCGTCGGTCACGTACAGCTCGGCGACCTGCGCTTTCTGGATGCTGCCGTCCGCCCGGCACCAGGCGATCTGCTGGCCCTTGCGGATGTTGCCGTGGCGCACGCGGCAGATCGCCAGCCGCCCCACATAGGGGGAGGCGTCGAGGTTCGTCACCAGCGCCTGCAACGGGTGCTCGGGGTCGTACATCGGCGGCGGAATCCGCTCCAGCAGCAGGTCCAGCAGCGGCGCCAGGGTGCTCCCCTCAAGCGGCTCCCCGTCCTGGTAGCGCAGCGAGGCGATCCCTGCCTTGGCGTTGCAGTAGACGATCGGGAACTCGATCTGGCGCTCGTCGGCGTCGAGGTCGAGGAACAGCTCATACACCTCGTCCACGACCTCCGCCACGCGCGCGTCGGGCCGATCGACCTTGTTGACGACCAGGATCACCGGCAGGTGCGCCTCCAGCGCCTTGCGCAGCACGAACCGCGTCTGCGGCAGCGGCCCCTCGGAGGCGTCCACGAGCAGCAGCACCCCGTCGACCATCGTCAGGCCGCGCTCCACCTCCCCGCCGAAGTCGGCGTGCCCGGGCGTGTCGACGATGTTCAGCTTGACGTCGCGGTAGCGCAGGGAGGTGTTCTTGGCGAGGATCGTGATCCCCTTCTCACGCTCCAGGTCCATCGAGTCCAGCACCCTCGTGGCCACGTCCTGACCGACCCGGAACGCTCCGGACTGCCACAGCATCGCGTCCACGAGCGTCGTCTTGCCGTGGTCGACGTGCGCGACGATCGCCACGTTGCGGATGTCATCTCTGGGAACCATGGGCACGGGCCGACAGGCTAGCGACGTACGCGCGCGGCCCTGGAACCGGTTCGTAACCCGAAGCGCGCGAGCGCCGAGGGATAGCGCTCGGCCGCCGCAACTGTCTCCTCCAGGGCGGCGGCGAAGCGGCGGACGTCCTGCTCGGAGATCACGAGCGGGGGCAATGCCTTGATCACGTTCATGCGATGACCCGCGACCTGGCAGAAGATGCGGTGCTTGTGAAACAAGGGCACGGTCACGAGCTGGGAGAACAATCCAGGCTGGCGGCGCTCGACCGACTCCCACAGCCGGCGAGCCACCGCGCCCGCGGGCGGGCCGAGCTCGATCGCCCACATCAACCCGAGCCCGCGCACGTCGGTGACGACCTCGTAGCGATCGATGAGCGGCCGGGTCAGCTCCAGCAGCAGCTCGCCCATGCGCTGCGCGCGCTCGATCAGGCCCTCCTCATCCAGCACGCGCAGCGTCGCCAGCGCCGCCGCGGCGGCGAGGTCGTTGCCGCCGAAGGTGGAGCCGTGGCGGACGGCGCGCTCCATGCCGTCGAACACGCGGTCGAAGGCGGCGCGCGAGACGAGCACCGCGCCGATCGGCACGAGGCCTCCGGACAGGGCCTTGGAGAGGCAGATCAGGTCGGGCTCGAGGTCCCAGTGCTCGCCGGCGAGAAACCGCCCGGTGCGCCCGAGGCCGGTCTGGACCTCGTCGCACACGAACAGCGCGCCGGCTTCGCGGCACAGCCGCTGGGCGCCGGCGAGGTAGCCGTCCGGGGGCAGGTTGACGCCCTTGCCCTGCACGGGCTCGACCACGAACGCCGCCACGCCGCCATCCACGTCCCGGCTCCCACTCCCGCCCCC
>CABEDD010000054.1_pt1 | contig 28291 bp, 24 predicted proteins | sample 3132901 | NCBI WGS metagenome assembly CABEDD01 (sample SAMEA5534329, study PRJEB31848) | metagenome | biome: tundra; feature: field; material: soil | place: USA | collected 2013-05 | depth 0.15 m
ACGCAGCGCAACCTGCCCGCCGCGGGCGCCGGCCTGGCGGTGAACGTGGCGCTGCTGTTCGTGCTCGTGCCCAGCGGCGGGGAGAGCCTGGGTCTCGGTCTCGCCGGCGCCGGGATCGCGCTGTGCGGGGCCTACGCGGTGATGGTGGCGATCATGCACCTGCTCACACGGGGCGTGTTCGCTGTGGACTTCCAGTGGCGCCGCCTGGCCCAGCTGACGGCGATCTTCACAGCGGTCGCCGTTTCTGGCGAGCTGCTGCTGCCGACGAGCGGGATCGCGGGCCTGTCCTTGCGCGTGGCCTGGCTGGCGCTGGTTCCGGGGCTGCTGCTGGCCACGCGTTTCTTCGCCCCCCACGAGCGCGCCCAGGCCAGAGCGCTGCTCGCCGACGGGCGCCGCCGCGTGGCGGCGTTCCGGGCCGGGCACGGCGACGTCGAGGCATACGCCGAGGACCCCCTGAAAGACATCTGACAGTCCATTTCCGGTCGGCGCATGCGCCGACCGGCGGACCCGCGCATGCGCGGGTCCGAAGCAGAGCCGCATGCGGCTCTGCTGACCTCGCCGCATGCGGCGAGGTCCCCCATAGGCCACATAGAGTCCTCAGGACGAGCGGTTGTAGGCGTCCGCCGCCTCGCGCAGCCCCTCGCCGCGCTCGGGTCTGAGCGTCGCGGTGACATGGCGCCAGTACCGCCGTGGCGAGTGCCCGGGGAGCACGAGTGCCCCCAGCGCGCGCCACGCGTAGGACCATGCGGTCAACCAGCGCACCGCGCGCGCCGCAGAAGGGGAATGGTGCTTGCGCATGTACAGGTCGCGGTTGCGCGCCATTTCCACGATGCGCCGCTCCGGCATGGTGCTCGTGGACAGCTGCTCGTGATGGATCGCGCGCGCTCCCGGCACGTACAGGCTGCGCCAGCCGGCGTCGCGCAGCCGGCGGGCGAAGTCCACCTCGTCTGAGTAGACGAAGAACTCCGGGTCCATGTACCCGACCTGAGCCGCCGCCCGCAGGCGTACGAGCAGCGCTGAGGACTGACACCAGTCCACCTCGCGCGCGTGCTCGCCGGTGCTCTGCACGGTGTACACGCGGTGCAGGAACAGCGCCCCGGCGAGCGCCGTGGCGACCGTCGGAAACCGCCACGCGCACGCCTGGCCACCTCCTCCTGCGGCGGTGCCCTCGCCATCCGGGCGCAGCAGCCGAGCCCCCGCGCAGGCCGCGTCCGGGTGTTCCTCAAGGGTCCGCCACAGCGCGAGCGTCGCGCCCGCCAGCAGCTCGGAGTCCTCGTTGAGCAGCAGCGCATAGGAACCGCGCGCGCGGGACATCAGCGCCGAGTCGTTCAGCGCCTTGCCGCGCCGCTGCCCCAGCGCGATCACCTCGTCCACCGCGGGGTGCGCCCGCGCCGCCTGCGCCGAGCCGTCGCGCGAGCCGTTGTCCAGCACGAGCACCTCCGTCGCGAACGGCACCGCCGCGCGCTCGCGCGCGAGCGCGTCCAGCCCGCGTGTCAGCAGCTCCCGCTGGGAGGTGTTCACGACGCAGTACGTCAGCTCGATCTCGGGCTCGTCCGCCCCGTCCATGACGGCGGGGTCGGAGAGCGTGGCTGCAGAGCTCATCCGCACATTGTCTCCGCACCCGCGCCTATTGTCCATGCGGTGCGCGTCCACATCGTCGATCCCTCGGCCTACACGCCGCCGTACGACCACGCCCTGTGCCGCGCCCTTGCCCGCGCCGGCGCCGAGGTGACGCTCGTCACGAGCCGCTTCGCCTACGGCTCCGTCCCGCCCGCCGACGGGTATGTCCGGCGCGAGCTGTTCTACCGCGCCGCGCTCGGGTCTCCCGACCGATCGAAGATCGGCCGGCGCCTGCGCGCGGCGTCCAAGCTCGCCGAGCACGTCCCCGACATGCTGCGCTACCGCCGCCTGGCGCGCACCGCCGACGTGGTGCACTTCCAGTGGCTGCCCGTCCAGCAGCTGGATGCCCACCTGCTGCCCCGACCGGGCGTGCACGGGCACACGGTCCAACGGACCTGGTCGCGCAGCGCTGGGTCGGGCGCCCCGGCCCGCCCGCTCGTGCTCACCGCGCACGACATCCTTCCCCGCGAGCCCCGTCGCGGGCAGGTGGCGGCCCAGCGGCGGTGCTACGAGCGCTTCGACGCGATCGTCGTCCACTCCGAGCACGGCCGTGTCCGCCTGATCGACGAGCTGGGCATAGACCCGGAGCGCGTGCACGTCATCCCGCACGGCGCGTTCACCCTCCCCGCGGCGGCGGGGCTACCCCCGCAGTCGCCGCCGCACCAGGCCGATCGCCCAGTCGTGCTGTTCTTCGGGCTGCTGCGTCCCTACAAGGGCCTGGATCTGCTGCTCGACGCGTGGGAGGGCATCGACGACGCCGAGCTATGGATCGTCGGCATGCCCAAGTTCGACATCTCACCCCTGCAACGTGTCGCCCCGGCGAACGTTTACTTCGTCCCGCACTTCGTCTCCGACGCCGAGATGGCCGCGTATTTCACCCGCGCCGACCTCGTCGTGCTCCCCTACCGCGACGCCGACCAGTCCGGCGTGGCATTCACCGCGCTCGGCTCGGGCACGCCGCTGCTGCTCAGCGACGTCGGCGGCTTCCCCGAGCTGGCGGCGACCGGCGCCGCGCGCACGTTCCCCGCTGGGGACGCCACTGCGCTGCGCACCGCGCTGCAGGAGCTGCTGTCCGACCCAGGCGCCCTGGCGAGCATGGCCGAGCGAGCCCGCGCCGCCGCGTCCGGTCCGTACTCGTGGGATGCGATCGCTCGTCGCACGCTCGGGCTGTACGAAACCCTGATCGAGGGCCCTCGTCGAGGATGACCGCGCTCGAGATCGTGTTCTGGGTGTGCGCCGGTCTGATCCTATGGACCCAGGTCGGCTACGCCGCCACGCTGGCCGTCCTCGCGCATCTGCTCAGGCGAACCCCGATCCCGGAGAGCACCGCCCCGCCCGAACAGCTGCCCTCGCTGTCGCTGATCGTCGCCGCGCACGACGAGGAGTCGGTGATCGCCGCGCGGGTGGCCAACGCGCTCGCGCTCGACTATCCCCGGGAGCTGCTGGAGGTGATCGTCGCGTGCGACGGCCCTACCGACGCGACCGCCGCCCGTGCGCGCGATGCCGGAGCAGGCCTCGTGCTGGAGCTCTTGCGTGGGGGCAAGATCCGCGCCCAGGACGCCGCCGTCGAGCGCGCTCGGGGAGAGGTGGTCGCGTTCTCTGACGCCAACGCGCTGTGGGAGCCGGATGCCGCCCGGGCGCTCGTGGGCGCATTCGCCGATCCCCGAGTCGGGTACGCGTGCGGGCAGGTCCGCTTCGTGCAGGCAGCCGACGGTGCGCACGCCACCAACCAGGAGGGCGTGTACTGGCGCTACGAGCTGGCCGTGCGCGCATACGAGTCGCGCCTGTCCTCGATCACGGCCGGCAACGGCGCCATCTACGCGACTCGCCGCGACGCATACATCGTCGTGGATCCGATCATGGGCCACGACCTGTCGCTTCCATTCAACATGGTCAAGCGCGGCCTGCGCGCCGTCTACGTCCCCGACGCACGGGCGAGCGAGAAGATGGCCCCCTCGATCGTCGGCGAGTTCGCGCGCAAGCGCCGGATGATGAGCCACACCTGGCCGATCCTCCTGCACGGCGGCCTGCTCTCACCGCGCGGCTACCCGCCAGGGTACGCGCTGATGATCCTCTCCCACCGCGTGCTGCGCTACATCACACCCTTCCTGCACGTGCTCGCGTTCATCGCCAACATCGTGATCGTGGCGAGCGGAGCCGGTGAGCTCTACACCGTCACCCTCACCCTGCAGGTCGTCCCCGCCGCCGCCGCCGGCCTCGGTGGTCTGATCCCCTTCCGCCCGCTGCTGATCGCCCGCTACTACTTCCTCACCACCGCCTCCCTCGCCTTCGGTCTGTGGGACTGGCTGCGCCACGGGACCGACGCATCCTGGGAGGCCGCGGAGGGCACCCGCTGACCCTTATGGCTCAGCAGGATCGATATTGAAAGCGCTGTCTGCCGATCGGAGACCGACTCGGTCTCCGATCGGCCAGCACACGCGCTGCGCCGCGATGACTGCGCGCTTTGACCACCGCCCGCATGGGCTCGGCCCCATAACCCGCTCGCTGCGATCATCCCGCCGGTGATTCGCCGCACGCTCGATATCGCGGTCTCCGCGCTCGCGCTGATCGTCAGCTCACCTGTGCTCGCCGTGGCGATGGTCGCGGTCCGGCTGGAGTCGCCCGGCCCCGTCATCTACCGCCAGCGGCGCGCCGGCATGCACGGGCGCCAGTTCGACGTGCTCAAGCTGCGCACGATGGTCGACGGGGCGGAACACATCGGCGCCGGGTTGGCCGTGAACGAGAACGACTCGCGCATCACGCGCGTTGGCGGGTTGCTGCGCAGGACCTCGCTCGATGAGCTGCCCAACCTGCTGAACGTGCTGCGCGGCGACATGTCGCTGATCGGCCCGCGCCCGACGTTGCCCGTGCAGGTGGCCCAGTACACCGAGCGCCAGCGCGGGCGCCTTCAGATCAAGCCGGGCATCACCGGCTGGGCGCAGGTCAACGGCCGCGCCTCGCTGCCCTGGTCTGAGCGGATCGAGCTCGACCTCTACTACATCGCCCATCGCTCGCTCACGCTCGACCTGCGCATCCTGTGGCGCACGCCCGCGCTCGTGCTGGGCGGCTCGGGCCTGTACAAGGGCCCGAGCGGCGGCTGGGAGCACGAGCTGTGAGTCCGCCTTCCGCGACCCCGCGCCGATCCTCGCCCTCGCCCGCCGCCGGCGAGCGGCCCGCGATCCTGCTGACGGGCGCCGGCAAGCGCTATGACATCGTGGCCTGCTTCGCCCAGCTGACCACGACGATCGTCGCCGATCCCAACCCGCTCGCGCCCGCGCAGTATGCCGCCCACGTGCGCGCCGCGGTGCCGCTGATCGAGGACCCCGAGTATGTGCCGGCGCTACAGCGCATCTGCGCCGAGCACGGGGTCGGCGCCGTGCTGCCGCTGACCGATCTCGACATCGAGACGCTCGCCGTGGCCCGCGCCGACGGGCGGCTGCCCGCGCTCGTGCCCTCGCCCGAGGTCGCCCGCGCGACCTACGACAAGTACGAAGCGCACCTGCTGCTCACGCGGCTGGGCCTGCCCTCGCCGCCCACGGTCCTGCCCGAGGCCGACCTCGACGCGCTCGAGTACCCGGTCATGGTCAAGCCTCGCCAGGGCTCCGGGGCGCGCTCGATCCACCTCGCAAACGACCCCGCCCAGGCACGGTTCTTCCTCGACTACGTGTCCGAGCCGACCATGGTCCAGCGGGCGATGGGCGGCCTCGAGCGCTCGATCGACTGTCTCGGCGATCGCGACGGACGCTGCCTGAACGCGATCCCGCGCACCATGCTCGAGTCGCGGGGAGGCGAGTCGATCAAGGGGCAGGTCGTCCGCGAGGAGGAGCTGATCGAGCTCGGCAGGCGCACGATGGAGACCCTGCGCGTATGCGGTCCGGCGACGATCCAGGTCTTTCGCGACCCCGAGATCGGTCTCGCCATCACCGATGTGAACACCCGCTTCGGCGGCGCGTTCCCCGCGCCGGCCTACGCTGCGCTGCCCGGGCGCACCTATCCCGAGCTGATCGTCGCGCTCGCCGCCGGGGAGACCGTCGCGCCGCATGTGGGCGAGTTCGACGCCGGGATGACGTTCACCCGCTACTACTGGCAGCTGGAGCTCGATCCCGAGCTGCGTCCGACCGGCCGCGAGATCGTGCCCGGCGGGCCTCCGTCGCCACGCTGAGGGGGCCGCGAGCACGGTTGCTCCTCGAAGAAGTGCGGCAAGCGTGCAAGAATCAATGATCGTGAACCCGACAGTGCTCGCCGATCGGGCGGCGGCGGCCGAGTCAGAGCAGCCGTCCGAGCCCCCCGCCAACGGATCCGCTCCGGTAGACGCTGCCGCGCCGCGGCAGGCGCACACGGACGCCCCTGCGTCGGAGCCAGCCGCCCCCGCCCGCCCCTGCGCCAACTGCGGGGCGGCGCTGGAGGATGGGCAGGACTGGTGCCTGCAGTGCGGTGCCGTCGCGCCCGGAAGCCTCGATGCGGGGGGGCCGAGCTGGCGCTCGGCCACGATCGTGCTGGCGGCCACGGCGGTGCTCGTGCTGGGGGCGGCCGCGGCCGCCTACGCGGCGCTCACCCGCCCCGGTCCGCACACGGTCGCGCCCAAAGTCATCACGGTCGCGCAGGCGCCGACCGCCACGACCACCCCCGGAGCCGCGAGCACCCCGGGCGTCCCCACGACTCCCGGCACGGCCACCACGCCCACCGGGGCGCTGGGCACTCCGACGACCATCAAACCGCACGGGGGCACGAGCTCCCCTCCGAAAATACCGCTGACTGCGCCGACGCCAAAATCGTCGGGCACGACGCCGGCGAGCACCACGCCGAGCACTGGCACGGGCTCGGGCGAATCGGAAACGGGCACGACCAAATCGAGCACCAAACCGAGCGGCGGCACGCCCGAACCGACCCCGATCCTGCTCGATACGAACGCCGCCAGCACATACAACCCGTATGGCTACCCCGCGAGCGGGTTCGGCGACCCGAGCCTCGCGATCGACGGCGAAACGAGCACCGGCTGGACCGCTCTCCTCAACCCGGCGGTCGCGCCCAAGATGGCGCAGGGGCTGGCGATCGACCTGAAGACCGGGCAGCGCGTGGGAGAGCTGAAGCTGATCACCTCCACGCCGGGCATGACCGTGCAGGTGTATGGGGCCAACGGCAACACCCTGCCGGCGTCGATCACCGACCCCGCCTGGATCGCGCTGAGCTCCTCGCTGGACGCGAGGAAGCGCACCACCAAGATCAAGTTGCGCGATTCAACCAAACCGTTTCGGTTCATCACCCTGTGGATCGGCCGAGCGCCGGCCTCGGCAGTTGGCACGCCTCAGGCGCCGGGGCACGTCAGCGTGAACGAACTCGAACTGTTCGCGGCGGAATAATCGCCTGACGGCCGGGTGGCGGCGTCATCGTGCGGCGCCGCGTTCAGCGCTCAGCCGATGCTCTTCGAACTCCGCGCCGCGCGCCGCGGCGGGCGCCAGATCTCGTCCAGGAACGAGGCGATCTCGCCCGTCAGCCGCTCGGGGCTCAGACGCAGCTCGACGAGCGAGTCGGCCTCCAGCAGGCGCCCGTTGGGCAGCTCCTTCGCGAGCATGCCCGCGTCGGAGAAGGGATGCACCGGATCGCGATGGTGCCCGAGCACGAGCGCCGGCATCGTGAACGTGTGCCGCTCGCTGCGATGCGGGGCGATGCGCCCGAAGAACAGCCCCTGGATCAGCGCGCCGCTGGGACCGGGCTCCTGGCGCACGAGGTCGAGCAGGACGTTGCCGTAGTGGGGCAGCAGCCGTCGCGGCACCGCGCGCGTGCCCCACGCGAGCAGCTTCATCAGCGGCTCGCCGAACGTGAGCGCCACGAGCAGCGGGGTGAAGGTCAGCGCGCTCGGTAGCAGCCCGTTGTCGAGCACCGGCATCTCGATCACCATCCCGCGCAGGCGCTCGGGCGCCACCGAGGCGATCTCCAGCGCCGTGTTGGCGCCCAGCGAAGTGCCCATCACGACCGCCTGCTCGATCTCGAGATGGTCCATCAACCCGACCACCTGCTCCCCGAAGATGCTCATCGAATAGCGCCACATGTCGCGCGGGCGATCCGATTCGCCGTGGCCCAACAGATCGATCGTGATCACACGGTTCCCGCGCGCCGCGAGCGCCCGCGCCAGCGGCCTGTGCATTTCCTGGGAGAGCAGCAGCCCGTGCACCAGGATCAGCGGCCGATCGGCGGCCGAGGCGCTCCTGGCGCTCCGCGCACGGCGCCGGCCCGAGGCTGTTACGACTGCGGCCGGTCCGCCGCCGTACTCGGTGTAGGCGATCTTCTGACCGTCGTGCTCGAACGTGGGCATGTGCTCTCAGCCTACTCCTCACAGGGGCGCGACAGGAGCCTGCCGCAACCTTGGGTGGCCCACCTCGAGATGGGTCCGGGCGAAGCCGTGGCTCGCCCGGACCCGGGTACCCTCTCCCTTCGTTTAGAACCCGCCGCGAGCCGCGAAGGTGCGGGGAAGGACGCGGCGAGCGAACCGTCGTGAGCCGCAAACCCGCCGTGTGAGCCGCGAACCAGCCGCACGCCGCGAGCCTGCCCCCCGCCGCGAACGCGTCCGCAAGCTGGGAACCGTCCGGTACGCCGCGAATGCGCTCCACAGGCTGGGAACGCGCGCCGCACGGCACGGGTGCGCTAGGTTGGCTGGCTCAGTGGCCAAAAGAGAGCGCATCCTGGCCGGCCAGACCGCCGCGATCACCGGGGCGGCGCGCGGGATCGGGCGCGCCACGGCCCAGGCGCTGACCCGAGCCGGCATGCGCGTGGCGATCGGCGACCTCGACGTCGAGGCGGCGCAGAAGACCGCCTTCGAGCTGGGGCCGACGGCGGTCGCCCTGAGCCTGGACGTGACCGAGCGCGAGTCGTTCGCAGGGTTCCTGGATGACGCCGAAACCCAGCTGGGCCCGGTGGATGTGCTGATAAACAACGCCGGGATCATGCAGGTCGGCAGGTTCATCGACGAGGACGACCTGACGGCGCGGCGGATGATCGACATCAACCTCCACGGCGTGATCCTCGGCACAAAGCTCGCGCTGCAGCGGATGGTCCCGCGCGGGCACGGGCACATCGTGAACATCTCCTCGCAGGCCGGCAAGTTCGGGGCGCCCGGCGGCGCCACCTACTCCGCTACCAAGCACGCCGTCGTCGGGCTGACCGAGGCGGTGCGCGGCGAGCTGCGGCTGATGGGCTTGGCCGGGGAGGTGCGGCTCAGCTACGTGATGCCGTTCGTCGTCAACACCGAGCTCGGCGGCGGACTCGGGCAGGCGCGCGGGCTGAAGAGCCTGCAGCCCGCCGATGTGGCCGATGCGATCCTCGATGCGCTGCGGCACGGGACGGTGGAAGTGTGGGTTCCGAAGTCCTCCAGGCGCACGAATGTCCTCGGCACGCTGCTGCCGCGCAGGCTGGCGGAGGGGATGGCGCGGGCGATGCGGGCCGACAGGGTGCTGGCCGACGCCGACCCGAACATCCGCAAGGCCTACGAGCTGCGCGCGTCCGCGTCCGAGCCCGGGTTGGAGCCCGGGTCCGGCGAGCCCGCGCGGATCGAGCAGAGGACGGGCTCCCGATCGCCTGACTGAGTCAACCCGCCGGCTCGGCGGCGAGCCATTCGGCGATCAGCCCGCCGAGCAGCGGGCCGCAGTCCTCCTGCAGGAAGTGCCCGGCGCCCTCGATCACGCGCGGCGGCGGCCGGCCAATCGAGGAGGCGAAGCGCTCGCCGACGGAGAGCGGCAGCACGGGGTCGGAGTCGGCCCACAGCATCAGGATCGGGCGGCGGTCTTCGCTCAGCGCCTGCAAGACCTCCCGCCCCGAGGCGGCGCCGGGCGCGTCGGGGGACATGGGTACGAGCTCCGGGAACGCGCGCGCGCCGGCCTTGGAGGCGGCGTCGGGGTAGGGGGCGTCATACGCGGCGATGACCTCATCGCCGGGGTCTGAGTGGCAGCCGCCGCGTATCAGCATGCCGATGGGCAGGTCCTCGGTGCGGGCGACGAAGTCGCGGAACGCCAGCCACGCGTCGCTGCGGCGCTGACGGCCGGTGAGCGGGCCGGTGTCGAGGGTCACGATCCGCTCGATGCGCTCGGGGTGATCGACCGCCAGGCGCAGCCCGATCGGTCCGCCCCAGTCGTGCACGACGATCGTGGCGCCGTGCAGGTCGAGGTCCTCGAGGATGCTCGCGGCGAGCGCGACGTGGCGCTCATAGGAGTACCAGCCGATGTCCGTCGGCTTGTCCGAGCGCCCGAACCCGACCATGTCGGGCGCGATGGCGCGGTAGCCAGCGTCGCGCACCGGTCCGATCAGATGGCGCCACAGAAACGACCAGGTCGGCTCGCCGTGCATGAACAGCACGGGCGCGCCGTCGCCCTCGTCGATGTGGGCCAGGCGCAGGCCGTCAACCTCGCGGTAGTGGGGCGCGAACGGGAAGTCGGGCAGGTTCGCGAACGCCTCCTCGGGTGTGCGGGCGACATCGGGCACCGCAGGATCGTATAGGCTCGCAGGCGATGCATGCGGTGGCGATCCAACTGGCGCCGATCATCGGTGCGGACAAGAGCAAAGTCCCGTTCTACATCGCCACCGGCGCGGTCGAACTCGGGGAAACGAGCGGCAAGTAGATGAAGCTGTATGTCTGCTGGGGCACGTTCGCGACGCCGCGGCCCGGGGGGCATCCCTGTCGCAACGCCTATCTGGCGCTGACGGGCGCGGGGTATGAGCCGGAGGTGGTGAAGTCCTACGGCCTGGCGCCGCTGCCGGGCGTGTTCAATCGCACCCGAGGGCGGCGCGAGGTGAGCGAGCTGACCGGCAATCGCTGGGTGCCGGCCCTCCTGCTCGACGACGGCACGGTGATCGACGGCTCGGGCGCGATTGCCGACTGGGCCCGCGCCAACCCCGCGTAGCTCTGCCGCGAGGAGGCCGCGAACGAGGATTCGCGCTGCTCGCGCGCCAGCAGGCCACGGTCTTCGAGCTCGGCGTCCCCGCGCGCGGCGGCCCTGGCGAGGGCCAGCGCCAGAAGCACGGTCGAGCCGATTCCGACAAGCGTCAAGACAACGATGGATGTCGAGGAAATCACTGCGCTGATCCTCCCAGCCCTGTTGTTCGTGGACATTCGCACATGCCGCGGACGCATGTCCACGGACGCGCACGAATCACTCCGCTATGTCCGCAATACTTCGACGTACATCACGGGATACCCCCGATCGGCGAGGACCAAACAGCGGCCCGCCGATCGGCCGGGCGCTCGTGTCAAGCCAGACAAAGAGAGAGACAAGCGATCATGGACGTACTGTGCAGGCTCGATCAAGCTCGACGTGCGACGAACGTGCTCGAGCACCCGTTCTACGAGCGCTGGAGCGCCGGCGAGCTGAGCGCGGACGAGCTGAGCCGCTATGCGGGCGAGTACCGGTACGCCGTCCTCGCGCTGGCGCAGGCCTCGGCGCTGCTCGCGGCCGAGGCCGCCCCCGAGCACCGGGCCGGCCTGGAGCGCCATGCGCAGGAGGAGGCGGCGCACGTGGCGCTGTGGGACCAGTTCGCGCGCGCCACGCGCGCGGTCGCCGGTCACGACGAGCGCGGCGAGCGTGAGCCGGCGGGGCAGACGCGGGCGTGCGCGGCGGCGTGGACGGCGGGGGAGGACGCGCTGGAGCACCTGGCGGTGCTGTATGCGATCGAGGGGGGACAGCCGCAGATCGCCAGGACGAAGCTCGACGGGCTGACCGAGCACTACGGGTACACCGCCGAAGGGCCTGCGGTCGAGTATTTCACGCTGCACGAGCGCCTCGACGTCGAGCACGCGCGCCAGGCGGGCGAGCTGATGCAGGAGATGCTCGGCGGGCTGGCCGACGCCGACGCCGACGCCGACGCTGTGGCGGAGCGGATGGTCACGCGCGCGCAGGCGGCGCTGCGGGGCAACTGGGAGCTGCTCAGCGGCGTTGAAGCCGCATTGCGGGTGGCCGCCGAGGCGTAGTTTTCGTGACGGCGGGTTCGTCTCGCCCTACGGCCCAGGGGGCGTGGGTGAGGACAGGCGCCACGCGAACAGGACCGCGGCGACGGAGGTCGCGAGGTTGAGGCTGGACACGCCCGGGCGCATGGGGATCGCGATCCGGGCGCTGGCGCGCGCGAGCAGTTCGGGGGTGAGCCCGTGGCGCTCGGTGCCGAACGCGAGGATCGCGCGCGGGGGCAGCGCGGCGGGGTCCAAAGGGTCGCCGTCCGGGTCGAGCGCGAGCAGCGGCCGCTCCAGCGCCGGTCCCAGTCCTTTGGGCAGGCGGGCGACGGGCAGCGCGTAGTGCAGGCCGGCCGAGCCGCGCAGGGCGTCGGGGTGCCAGGGGTCGTGGCCGCCGGTAGTGAGCACGGCGGCGACGTCGGCGGCCGCGGCGACGCGGATGCAGGCGCCCAGGTTGCCGAGGTCGCGCGGGTCCTCCAGCAGGACGATCGGCGCCTCGCCCCCGACTTGCGCGTTGGCCAGCGCCGCGGCCGGATCGACCGGCGGCCGCTGCGCGAGCGAGATCACGCCGGTGGACGGCGGCAGGGGGGCGAGCTGGGCGAAGACGTCTGGAGGGACCGCGCGCGCGAGCGAGACGATCCGCGCGCAGACGTCGGGCGCGAGCTGAGAGGACAGGCGCTCCAGCGCAGAGAGGTCGGCGCAGACGACGTCGAGGACGATTGCGCCGAAGCGCAGGGCGTGCTTGAGCGGGTGCAGGCCCTCGAGCACGGCCAGCGACGGATCGCGGCGCGCGCGACCGTAGCGCGGGATGAGCGAGCCGTCGCCGGGCATGCGGGCGATCATCGCACGGGGCGCTCTGTGCTAGACATCCGCGCTCGATGAAAGGTGGCCCGCAGGCGGTGGTGTTCGACAACGACGGGCTGCTGCTCGACACCGAGGACGCGTGGACGCGCGCCGAGGAGACGCTGTTCGCGCGCCGAGGGAGGGTGTTCACGCTGGATCACAAGCGCTCGCTGATCGGCTCCGCGCATGCGGTCGCGGCGCTGAAGCTCGAAGCGATGCTCGAGATGCAGGGGGAGGGGGAGGCGCTGATGGACGAGTTGCACGGACTGGTGATGGAGGAGGCGCTCGCGGGGGTGCAGGCCCGGCCGGGCGCGATCGAGCTGCTTGAGGGGCTGATCCAGGCGGGGGTGCCGGTCGCGGTGGCGTCGAACTCCCGGCGCGAGTTCGTCGAGCGCACGCTGTCCGGCGCCGGGCTGCTGGACGGGCGGTTCGGGGCGGTCGTGTCGGTCGAGGACGTGCAGAGGCCCAAGCCCGCGCCCGACATCTACCTGGAGGCATGCCGGCGCCTGGGCGCCGAGCCGGCGGCGTGCGCGGCGCTGGAGGACTCCCCCACTGGGGTGAGCGCCGCTGTCGCGGCGGGGATGTATGTGATCGGCGTGCCCTATTTCACCGGCGCGCAGCTGCCGGGCAGCGATCTGCTCGCCGACAGCCTCGCCGATCCGCGGGTGGCGGCCGCGCTCGGGCTGGGGTAGATGGTTCTGCGCCCGATCGCTCGTGAGGCACAGCCCGTGCCGGTCGGCGATGTCTCCGACCTGCCGGCAGTCGGAGAGCTGGCATCACGGCTATCGGGCCTCCCGAGCTGGCGCCAGACCCGGACGCCGATCCCGGGTTTCTCGCTGCGCTTGCCGACGGGACGACGTAGCCGCCGCACGGGATGTTGACGATCAGAGTGTCCGCGTTCCGTCGCTCGTTGTTGGCAGTCCTATCCCTTCTTGGCCTTCGACGCCGCCGTGCCGTATTTCCCGTGGGCCTGCTTCTCGCACTTTGCCCGCTTGCTCTTCGGCTTCTTCTCGCAGACCTTCAGCGCCTTTGCGCGCTTCTGAGCGTTTGTGAGCGACTTGAGCTTGATCGTCTTCCCAGCGTGGGTGCCGAGAACACCCACGCCCGGCGTTGGCGAGGACGAGGAGCTTCCCGACCCGGCGGGCTGATCGCCGCTGCCCGAACCCGCGGGCTGGCCGGCGCCGGACGGGGTCGAAGTCGTGGTGCTCAGCGGTTCGACCCCGTCTTCGGGCGTGGTCAATGTCTGAGCAGAGCCTTCTGTCGTGCCCGCAGTGCTCGTTGCGCTCACCGAGTAGTAGTAGGTGCCCCCTGGCTCCAAGGTCACGCCTGCGCTGTTCAGGTCGAGACCGACGCTCTGATCGATGAAGGAGCCGAGGAGCAACCCACTCGGCAACGGGTATTCTCTCACATAGAGACAAATGCCCCTGCCCTCACAGATGGACCAGAGGTGGAACTGGTAGAGCGTCGGTAGGCCCTCGGTGTTTATCTGCGCTTCGAGCGTCGCGTCGGTCGGGGTGATGTTCGAGACGGACTCGCTTTCGATCGAGGGTCCGCCAGACGGCCCGTAGGTGAACTTATCGCCCGGGCTTGCGACACTCACGCCCTGTGCCGTTTCCACCGTAACATCGACCGTACCGGCCGCATGCGGCGGGCTTTCAACGACCAGTATGCGGTAGGGCATGATTTCGCATTCGTCGTCACACTCTTCCTGGAGGATCTTTCCTTCCACCGTGCCAAAGTGCACCGACCGCGCGTTTTCGAGGGGTTCGCCGTGGATGGTGACCGTTGTCCCCCCGGATGTCGGCCCGTGGTTGGGTTCGAGGCTGGTGATCACGGGCGAGAAGCCGACTGTGAAAGTCGCTACCTTGCTTTGCAAGGTGCCATCGGCGTTGCTCGCAACCAGCCGGTAGCGATAGGTTTCTCCCATTCTCAGGCCTGTCACTTGGACTGGCGGAACCTGTTGCTGGGAGTCGCCGGTGATCGGCCCCATGTGGGTCGTTGTGTGCCAGCAGTTTTCTTCCACGACCAGGCATTCGACCTCGTTGTCTCCGAGGTATTCGAAGTAGTAGGTCGTCGGCAGGTCACCCGGGTTCAGCTCGCCCTTCAGCTTGGCCCCACCCGGGATCGCTTCAGCCGGTTCGGTCTGAACTTCGCTCGGCGCAGACGATGCCTGCGCAGACGCAGGCAGTCCCCACGCCAAGCAGTTCATAGCGAGGAACGCGGCGATGCCCATCGCCCGCGTCCTGACGTGGCGCTCGTATCGATGCGCGCCCATAACAGTCGGACGCTACTCCATATGGGAGAGGGAGCTCAACTACGCAGCGAGCACCTCGTCCGCGGCCGGTTTCCGACACCGCTTCGCGCGACGAGCGAGCGCGTGCCGCCGGTTCCTCCGCATGCTCGCTATGGACGATTCTCCACAGCAACGGCTGGGGCTGCAGACGCAGCTCAGCTGCGCACGCTGGCCGCGGCCAGCGTGCGCCGCGCAGGACAATGCGATCTCGGAGGCGAGCTATGCTCGTGCGATGCTCGATTCGCGCTGCTCCGAGCGACTGGCTGAGGCCTCCCGGGCGGCTCGTGCGGCCGAAGAGTCCGGTGAGGATGCCACGGCGGGCGAGGCGTGGCGCCGTTACCGCCTCATCCGCGATGCTGCTCGCGACCCAGACGAGCTGCTCGCGGAGGGCATCGCCCTGAGTCGGAGCGCGATCGAGCTGGCCCCGCCTCCTCGTACACCGCGATGAGCGGTTTCGGGAGGATCCTCGATGATCTCAACCGTGCGGGCGTCCGCTATGTGCTCATCGGTGGGATCGCGCTGATCCGCCACGGAGTGGTTCGTGCAACTCGCGATGTCGATGCGATCCTCGCCCCGGAGCCCGAGAATCTCGAGCGCCTGCGGACACTGATCGTCGAGTGGCCCGCCACCCGCCCAGACGGCTCGCCGGTGCCCGACGACGCCGTCGCGCCCGGAAGGACGATCCATCTTGGGACACCTCATGGCGAGCTTGACCTGCTCGCCGAGCGGTTGCCGCCGCTCAGCTTCGCCGAGCTGTCCGCCCGCGCCGAGACACGCCGAGTCGACGGCGTGGAGGCCCCGATCTGCTCGCTGGCCGACCTTGTCGCGCTCAAGCGAATCGCCGGCCGCGAACGCGACCTCGTCGATCTCCACGATCTCCAGACTGCCCACGGCCAGCTGCCAGACAGCCGGACCGACACTCCCGCCTCCTGAGCCGCGGGCGCCCACATCGTGCGATTCTCGCCGGCCAGATACCAGCCGGTCTCATCGACGTTGACCGCCCCGGATCCCAGCACCTGGCTGCACAGACGCTCGTGCGGGGAGGCAAGCAGTAGTGAGGTGCGCTGACGTAGTACTGCCGCGGCTCAGGAAAACCATCGGCGTGTTGCTTGACAGAGATACGCGCTTGGTCCATTAGGCGGAATCTATATCAACGCCGAGCTCGCCGCCGGGACCGTCCGCATAGCTACGCGAGCGACAGCTGGTCACCGCGTCCCCGCGGCAGATGCGACGAGCAGCTCCGGTCCTTCCGGCGAGAGAACGCTGTTGACGGCCCGGCTCGCTCGTCGTGCGGACATCCGCTCAGCCGCCACCGGCTCACACAGCGTCAGGGCCTCCTCCGGGGAGATCGACGGATCGAGCCAGGCTCGCCACAACTCGGGGTCAGCGAGGATCACCGGCATCCGGTCGTGAACGGGCCCGACGACGCGGTTGCTTCTGCCGTCACAGGTGACGATCGTGGCGCTCGCCACCGACCCACCCTTGACATGCGGCGCGGTGACCCAGAGCCCCGCGAAGCAGAACGTCCGTCCGCCATCGACTTGGAAGTGCAGCGGCGCCGGCCTGAGCTTGCGTTTGGCGTCCTTGTCCTCGAGCGCCGGCCACTCGAAATAACCATCCGACACGATCAACGCACGGTGCGCCGCGTCGGGTTTGACACCGAAGTAGCCGCCCTTGGAGCGCAGCGTCTCCACCCTGGCGTTGATCCACGGCCGCTCCGTCTTGGTCGTGGTGGCGCTTGCGGGCACCAGCCCCCACCGCAACATTCGTGACTGCGGCTGCCCATCGCTTGCGACGATCGTGAGGACATCCTCGGTCGGCGCGACGTTGTACCGGCGGGTGCCGGCGCTATCGCGGATCCGGACGCCGAGCTGGGCACCGATCTGTTTGCCGATCTCTTCAGGCCCGACGGTGTTGGTGTAGCGGCCGCACATTCTCTGACTTCAGGATAGGCGTCCTCCAAGCAAGGCCGAACCGGCCCTGACCCCCTTGACAGGGATGGGAACATACGTTCGTGTCGGGTCCTGGTTTGCCTCATATCGCCTTCCCCGTCGCTTCGGCGGCGCTGCATGCCGAGCGCCTGGCGTGGCTCCTCGAGCACGCGGGTCAGATCTCGATGGACCGCGACTTCGAAATCGCGGTCTGCGAGTTGATCTCGAGGAAGGACCCCGAGCACCTTCTGCCCGGGTCGGCCGAGTTCGCCAAGCGGCTCCTGACTCTCTCCGAGCCGCGGAGTGTCGAGCGATGATCGTGTGTGTCCACCTGCCTCGCTTCGAGCTTGTCGCCGCTGCCGGTGGCCCTGAGGCATTGACCGGGAGGGCGTTGGCGATCGCGCCGTCCGGGAGTGGCCCGGCCCGAGTTGGTGAAGTCTCGGGCACGGCCCAAGCCCAGGGCGTGCAGCAGAGGATGATGTTGGGGGAGGCGCTGGCGAGGTGCCCGACCCTCGAGCTGATCCCCGGCGATCCCGTCCAGGTCGCACAGTCCTGGGAGCAGACCGCTCGTGCGCTTGAAGGGATCGGCGCGCAGCTGGAGCTCGCACGGGCGGGGCTCGCGTACTTCGACGGGGATGGGCTGCGGGGTCTTCATGGCGGCGAGGACGGTTTGATTCTCGCGACCCGCAAGGCGCTCGGCAGGCCCGCGCGGATCGGTGTCGCACCGACGAGGTTCTGCTCGCTGGCGGCTGCCCTCGAGACGAGGACGCGCCGTGCGCGGAGAGTCAGCGAGCAAGAGGTCCGCCGGTATCTCGCCCGCCAGCCCGTGGGCATCCTGTCCTACCGCGCCCAGACCGCGACGATCGTCGCCTCGCTGCAGCAGCTCGGGCTCGGCACGCTCGGCGCGCTCGTGAAGCTCACCGCGGCTGAGATGGCCGACCGGTTCGGTGAGCCGGGCACGATCGCGCGGCGTCTCGCGCTCGGCTACGACACACCACTACGGACGCGCGGGATCGAGGAGGAGCTGCGCGAGTCGATGCGGCTTGGCGAGGCGAATTATGGGCTGCTGCTCGAGCGGACGCTGGAGGTGTTGGTAGATCGGCTGCTGGCGCGGCCGGAGCGGCGTGGGCGGACGGTCAGGGCGATCACGCTCTCCGCCCGGCTGGCCGAGCGCGGGACCTGGCGTGAGGAGGTGGTGTTCCGCCAGGCGCTGTCCGATCCGCGCCGGATTCACCTCGCGCTCTCCCAGCGCCTGCAGCTGCTGCCGGCTCCGGCGGTGGCGTTGCAGGTGGCGGTGGACGAGTTCGGGCCCGCCGGCGGCGATCAGGGCAGCCTGCTCGACGGGGAGCGCACGGCCCGCCTTGCGCGACTGCAGGATGCCGTCAGCCAGGTTCGGACGCTCGCGGGGTCGAACGCGGCGCTGCGTGCGCTTGTCGTCGATCCGCGCTCGCGTGTACCGGAGCGGAAGATCCTCTACGCGCCGTGGCAGCAATGACCCGTCGCACGATCGCCAAGCCCGCCGCCCCGAAAGCCCCCAAGCCCGTAAAGGTGCGGGCCGAGCATGGCACGCCGGTCGCGGTTGCTGGTGTGCGTGTCGAGGAGGTGCGCGAGGACTGGATCGTCGAGGACCGCTGGTGGACCGAGCAGCCGATCCGCCGCCACTACTGGGAGCTGATCACGCTCGCGGGTGCCAATGTCGTCGTGTTCCACGATCTCGTTACCGACAGGTGGTTCAGCCAGACGGCGTGATCAGAGATGTCTGGAACGCCACCGTATGTCGAGCTGCACGCTCATTCTGCCTACTCGTTCCTGGACGGCGCCTCACACCCTCAGGAGCTGATCGAACGCGCCGGCGAGCTCGGGCACACCGCGCTCGCGTTGACCGATCACGACTCGGTTGGTGGCGCGATGGAGTTCGCGATGAGCGCGCTGGACTCGCCCGTGCGTGCGATCTTCGGCACCGAGGTCACCGTCCAGGCGCCGGCCGGCGCGCCGGGCGAGGCCTACCGGCACGTGACGTTGCTGGTCCGCGACAACGTTGGCTGGAGCAACCTCTGCCGGCTACTCACGCACGCACACGCGCACACGCGTGACTCGGCCGATCGCCATGCGGGTCAGCCGTCCGTTCCCCTTCAGCAGGTTCTCGACCACGCCGAGGGACTCGTCTGCTTGACGGGCTGCGCTGAACACGGCATCGAAGACGAGCCCACGGCGCGCCGCTTGCTCGACGCCTTCGGCCCTAAGCGCCTGCGGGTCGAGCTGCAGCGCCCCTACGCTCGTGGGGACAAGGTCCGCAACCGTGCCCGCGAGCGTCTCGCCCGCCGGCTCGGAGTTCGTACGGTCGCGACCGGTGACGTTCACGCGCACACCCGCGAGCTCGCGTTGCTGCAGCACGCGTTCGTCGCGATCCGCCACGGCCTGACGCTGGATAGCAGCGAGGTGCAGCGCCGCCCGAACGACACGCACGTTCTCGCGAGACCGCAGGCGATGGCTGAAAGGTTGTGTGACTACCCGGACGCGGTCGCGGAGAGCGTGCGGCTCGCGGAGACGCTGACGTTCAACCTCACCGGAGACCTCGGCTACCGCTACCCGGGATCTGACTCGACGCAGGCGACCCGTCAGTTGGCGGAGGTCTGCCACGCCCGGTTCGCGGGCCGCTACCCGCGTGGCTCCGCGAACCACTCGGCTGCCGCCGGGCGGTTGGAGCAGGAGCTTGCAGTGATCGACAAGCTCGGGCTCTCCGGGTTCTTTCTGTTGCATCACGAGGTCCTCGAGCTGGCGAGGGAGGTCGCGGTCGAGATCCGCGGGCCGGACACCGCCAGGGCGCTGCTGCCGCCGGGTCGGGGCCGGGGTTCGTCTGTCTCTTCGATCGTCTGCTACCTCACCGGCCTGTCGCATATCGACCCGATCCAGAACGACTTGGCGATTGGCCGGTTCCTGCACGAAGACATCACGGGGCTGCCGGACATCGACATCGACTTCCCCAGGGACATCCGCGGCGCGCTGATCGTGCGTGTCCCCCAGGTCCACGGGCAGGACCGCGCTGCGCTCGTCGCTACGTCCCCGACGTTTCGTGCGCGTGGCGCGATCCGCGAGCTCGGCAAGGCGCTGGGCCTGCCGGCCGGTGAGCTCGATCGTGTCGCGCGGGGCTCTGAGGGCTGGGGCGGGCACGGCACCGTCGCGCAGGACATCCGCACTGCTCTCGGCCCCGAGCGCTGCAAACACCCCCGATGGGCATGGCTCGCACGCCTCGCCGATCAGGCGTACGGGCTGCCGAGGAACCTCGGGCAGCACCCCGGCGGGATGGTGATCGCGACACGACCGTTGATCGACTGCGTCCCGATCGTTCCCGCCGCGATGGAAGAGCGGCAGATCGTGCAATGGGACAAGGACTCCTGCTCGGACGCGGGGTTCCTGAAGATCGACCTCCTCGGTCTCGGCATGCTCTCAGCGGTCGAGCGGTGCGTGGAGACGATCGCCGCAACGAGAGGCGAGCGGATCGACCTGTCGCGCATCCCGTTCGATGACAAGCGCGCGTTCGAGATGATCCAGAGGGCCGACACGACCGGCGTCTTCCAGATCGAGAGTCGCGCGCAGATGGGATCGCTGCAGCGCACCAAGCCCGCGAACCTCGACGACCTCACCGTCCAAGTCGCCCTGGTTCGCCCTGGCCCGATTGTCGGTGGTGCTGTGAACACTTACATCGAACGACGCCAAACACTCCTCGCCAACCCAGACTTCCAGATCCCGTTTCTGCACCCCTCCCTCCAAGAGCCACTCAAAGAGACCCTCGGAACGATCGTCTTCCAGGACCAGGTGATCGAAGTCGCCCGCGCGTTCGCCGGCTTCACTGCCGGAGAGGCCGAGAGCCTCAGACGCGCGATGTCGCGCAAGCGCTCCCAGGAGGCAATGGACGACCATCGAGGGCAGTTCGTCGACGGCGCCCGCACCACCAACCCCGACGTCAGCGAGGCGGTGATCGAGCAGGTCTGGAGCATGGTCGCCGGGTTCGCCGGGTTCGGGTTCCCCAAGGCCCACGGCGCGGCCTTCGGGTTGCTGGCCTACCAGTCGACGTGGTTGCGTGTCTACTACTTCCCCGAGTTCCTCTGCTCCCTACTGAACGAGCAACCGATGGGGTTCTACCCACCCGATTCGCTGATCCATGAGGCACAACGCCGCGGCACCACGATCCTCCCACCCGACGTCATCCACAGCGACGCCGAGTGCACAGTCACCAGGGCCGGGGAGATCCGCATCGGGCTGAACTACGTCAAGGGCGTCAAAGCCGAGGACATCGATCACCTCATCACAGCACGGCTCACCGGCGGGCCGTTCCACAGCCTGCAGGATCTGGCCGCTCGCGCCGGCGCCAGCTCCGCGACCCTCGAAGTGCTCGCCTGGTCAGGCGCATGCGACACGCTCGCCGGTGACGACCCCTACGCGCGACGCACCGCTCTGTGGCAACTCGGGGTCGTCACTCCCGCAAAGCGGACCAAAGGGGGCGATCAGCTCCCGCTCGAGCTCCCGCTCGGCCGCGCGCCCGATCTGCCCGCCCTCTCCGACTGGGACACGATGATCACCGACTACGCAACAACCGGCGTCTCGATCGTACGCCACCCACTCGGGCTCCTTCGCGAGCAGCTCGAGGCCGAAGAAGCTGTCCCGATCGCGGCGCTCGCCAACGTACGCCACAACACCCGGGTGAAGGTCGGCGGATTCGTGATCGCCCGCCAGAAACCCGGCACCGCGAACGGCATCACCTTCCTCTTGCTCGAGGACGAGGCCGGGACCCTCAACGTGATCGTCCCCGAAAAGCTCTACGAAGCCCACCGGCTGATCGTCCGCACCGAGCCGCTCATCCTCGTCGAGGGCATCCTCGAGCGCCACGTCTCAGGCGGAGGCGCGATCAACCTGCTCGCCAAGAAGATCGCCCGACTGACACGGCTCGACGACCCGGCAGCCGCCACCGTCAAGGATCTGCACCAGCCCGAGCAACCAGCCGTCGCCGGCAGCGACGACTTCGCGGTCGCCGCACCGGCGGTTATGAACTTCGGACGAGGGCGGGGGCGGTAACCGCGAAACAATGCTGGCCCTCGCCTCAGGCGAACAGGGCGTCGACCGACACCTCGATCCGCTGCTCAGGCAACGCGGCCGGAATGGGGAGCGCATGCGTCTCGGCGCCGCCCGTGATGCGGAACAGACCCCGGACCGTCTCGGTCAGAAACCGGGATGCCTGCGCCATGCCGTGCGCGTCGTCCCGACCATGCGGCCGGTGGTAGTAGCGCGCGGGCACGTACACGTGCAGGCGCCGTCGCGCTCGCGTGAGCGCGACGTAGAACAGGCGCCGCTCCTCCGCGATGCCCTCCTCGCTGCCGGCGCTCATGTCCGCCGGGAAGTTGCCATCGTACGCGGCGATCAAGTGGACGGCATCCCACTCCAGGCCCTTGGCGGAGTGCGCGGTACTCAGCACGAGATAGTCCTCGTCGCGGTGTGGCGGACCTGCGAAGTCCGCGCTGGAAGCCGGCGGGTCGAGCACCAACTCTGAGACGAAATGACGGATGTCCTGGGCGCCGCGCGCGGCCAGCACCAGCTGGTCGAGGTCTGACACTCGCACCGCGCCGTCGGGGTAGTGCAGGCGGATCAGCGGCGTGATCGCCTCGCACAGCCGCTCGACCTGCACCTCGGTCTCATCTGGGGAACCGGCACCCGTCGTCGCGAGCGCTTCGATCACGGCAGTCGCTTGCTCGCGAGAGCCGGACGGCACGTGCTCGACGGCCCGCGGCCAGCGCTCCAAGTCGGGAGGGTCCTCCTCGCCACCGCGAAGCGCGTCCAGGACCCGCCGGGCGCGGGTGGGACCGACGCCGTCCAGCAGCTGCATCAGGCGAAACCAGCTCAGCTCATCCGACTGATTGTCCGCGAGCCGCAGAAGCGCGATGAAGTCCTTGACGTGCGCGGCCTCCAGGTAGCGCAAGCCCCCGTACTTCACAAACGGAATGCCCCGCCGCATCAGCTCGACCTCCAACAGCGCCGAGTCGTGATTCGTGCGATACAGCACCGCCTGCTCCCGCAGTTCCATGCCTTCCTCCCGGGCGGCCAGCACCCGGCCGCACACCTCCCACGCCTGATCGGCTTCATCACGCGGGAAAGCAAGCTCGGGCAGGGAGCCACCCTCCCGATCTGTCCACAACGTCTTTCGATACCCGTCCCGGTCCTGCTCAGAGACGGAGTTTGCGACCGCGAGGATCGGGCCAGTCGAGCGATAGCTCTGCTCCAGTTTCGCAACGTGAGCGCCGGGAAACTGGTCGGCGAACTCGAGAATGTGCCGGGCGCTCGCCGAACGGAACCCGTAGATCGCCTGAAAGTCGTCGCCGACCGCTGTCAGACCCGGGTACCCCAGACGCAGGTGGCGCACGATGTCGACCTGCAGCCCGTTGACGTCCTGGTACTCATCGACGAGGACATGGTCGAAGGCGCCGGCGATCAGCGGGCCAACGACCTCGTTGACCAGGAGCGCGCGCCAGTAGAGCAACAGGTCGTCGAGATCGAGCACCCCGAGAGCGCGCTTACGCAGGCTGTACGCTCGGAAGATCGCAGCGAGCGCCTCCTGGTGCTCCTCGCACCACGGAAAGACCTCGGCCAGGATCTCCGGGAGCGGCCGCTGCGCGTTGACCGTGCGCGAGTAGATATCGAGCATCGTGCCCGCGCGCGGGAAACGGCGGCCGCTCTCGGCGCGACCCTCCTCCTGGCGCACCATGCCCAGCAGGTCCGCCGCGTCGCCGGCGTCCAGCACCCCAAAGCCCGCTTCGAGCCCCAGCGACGTGGCGTGCACCCGGATCATGCGGTGAGCAATCGAATGGAACGTGCCGCCGAGGATCCTGCCCGCATCCGGGGCAACCCTCTCAGCCAGCGTGCGGGCGCGCCCGACCATCTCGCCGGCCGCGCGTCTGGAGAACGTCAGCAGCAGGATCCGTTCGGCCGCAACCCCCTGCGCCATCAGCCACGCAGCACGGCTACACAGCGTCGTCGTCTTGCCCGTCCCCGCTCCCGCGAGAATCAACAGCGTCTCACCCCAGTACGTGGCGGCCGCCCGCTGCTCAGCGTTGAGCCGATCGAGAAATCCGTGTGACGAGGAGCCGTCGAGCATCGCTAGCGAAGCTAGGCGAGCCCCCGGATGTCGTGCAAGAGAGGATGCATCGGCATCCAGCGATGGCGCGACTAGCCGGTTGCCAGAGATCGACCAGAAGCCAGATCAGGCGCTTTGCAGGCCAAGCTGGCTCGATCGGGTGGGGTGCGGTGGTGGATCGCACGCGAGAGGTCGCAGGGTCGAGCCCGCCGCGCCCACCCAACGTTCGTCGAGCCGGCCGTGACACAGCATGAAATCGCCGCGGGAGCTGCGTCCCCGCCGCCGTGCTCTAGGGACTGCCTCGCTCACGTCCGGTAGCTCCGCGTGGCGCGAGAGGCGCGCCGAGCCCTCCCGCGCCGACACGGTCCGCGCGCTTGCGCTCATCCCCCAGATCGCTGGGACCCGATCCGTCTGGCTGACACTCGACGAAGCCCGCAGAACCTTGACCCAGGGCTTGACCCAGAGCCCATCCGGTTGACCACACGCACAGCCTCAAGAGGCTGCTCGTCAGCCTTCGCCCGACGCTCTCGTGTCCCCCGCAGTGCGAAAAGCGACAGTCGTTATCGAGTGGCGGTGTGTTTCCGGATGTTGGTGGTTGGGGGTGCTCTCGCTCACGCTCGCTGGCGGGTGTGTCGATGGAGGAGGAGATGCAACAGCCCCCGCGCATGCCGCTGGAGCCCTCAACGCTCCGGAGCGGTCGGGGGCTTGATCCGTTTCGCTGGCTGCTCGCGCGGCGTCGCGCGGACAAGAACGACTCTGCGTTCGCTTTCGGGGTCCGCCTGTTTGCGACGGTCGTGCTGAGCTTCTTGCTGATCGGCGTCACGAGCTATGTCTTGCTGGAACGAAACCTAGCGCAGCTGCAGATCAACGAATACGCGGATGGCCAGCGGGCGGACGCGAGGGCCTTCGAACGCGAGGGTACGCGGGCAACGAGCACGGCGGACGGGATCGGCGATATCGATCGCCTGCTCGCAGGTGTCGAACAGCGTCCCGGCACCCTGGAGGTCTTGCTGATCGACCGACAGCACGTGATCACAGCGACCGGCAACGGTGCGCTGGTCGGCAGCACGCACGCTGACCCTCGCATCGATGCTGCGCTTGAACATGGAAGCTCCTACGCTGGGCGCGAGGGGGATCCCAGCAAGGACCGGAGTGACTTCGAGTTCGTGGTTCCGATCAACCTTCCAAGCGGCCGCTACGCCTATGAGGTGACCTATAACGACAGCGCCTACGATGCGCAGCTGAATGACTTGCGCAGGATCCTCGCGCTGATCGCGCTGCTCGTTGTGATCGGCGGTGGCGCTGTCTTCTACCTCCTGGGCGGCCGGCGGTTGATGCGCGACCATCGCATGGTTCTGCAGCGAGCGACCCGCGATGGGCTGACCGACCTGCCCAACCAGCGTGCCTTCCACGATGAGCTCTCCCAAGCCGTTGGCTCCGCCGCCCGCTATGAAGATCCGTTCGCCCTGGTGCTGCTTGACGTCGATGACTTCAAGCTGATCAACGACCGCAACGGGCATCCGCAGGGCGACGCGATACTGAGGCGCGTGGCGGATGTCCTGCGCAAGGCAAGGCCCGGGGACCGCCCGTACAGGATCGGCGGAGACGAGTTCGCGCTGACGCTGACGCGCACCGACGCAGACGGCGCCCGCGTCCTCGCGCGGCGACTGAGCCGTGACCTGACAGACGCCGCCATCGCGGTCAGCGTCGGTGTGAGCACGCTGCGGCCGGGACAACAGGCCGACACGCTGCGCGCCGAGGCCGATGCCGCGCTGTATGAGGCCAAGCGCGAGGGAGGCAACCGCGCCACGCACTTCGAGGACATCCGCGAGCGCGTGGTCGTGACCACCTCCGAGAAGAAGGAGGCCGTCGTACGGCTGATCGAGGAGGGACGCCTGCAGATGCTCTTTCAGCCGATCTGGGACCTCGACGCGGAGACCCTGCTCGGCGTCGAGGCGCTGACCCGCCCCGACCCCTCCTACGGACTGTCCGGGCCCGCCGAGGCGTTCGACATCGCCGAGCAGATCGGACGCGTGCACCAGCTCGACGTGCTGTGCGTCCAGAACGCGCTGCGGCTCGCTCCCGAGCTGCACCCGGGGGTGCTGCTGTTCCTCAACCTCTCCCCGCTGACCCTGGACCTGGACGCCGAGGCAGACGCGTGGCTCGCTCCCGCCGTAGAACGAGCGGGACTCACGCCGCAGGTAGTGGTGGTGGAGGTCACCGAGCGTTTCGGGGGACGCACCGAGATGGTGATCAAGCGTCTGAAACACCTGCGTGAGCAGGGCTTCAAGGTCGCCCTGGACGACGTCGGAACGGGAAACTCGGGCCTGGAGATGCTGAGCAAGATCCACGCTGAGTTCGTCAAGCTCGACCGCAGCATCATCGCCGCCGCTGCAACCGAGCCGGGCGCCCGGGCGGTGCTGATGGCGATGGCGACGTTCGCGCGACAGACCGGGGCGTTCGTGATCGCCGAGGGCATCGAGGACGAGGACACGCTGCAGTTGCTGCGCACCATCAACGAAGAGCACGAACTCGCCTCCGACACGATCATCCAGGGTGGGCAGGGCTTCGGGCTCGGCCGGCCATCGCACGAGCTCTCGCCAGAGTCGCCCCCCATCCTCCACGACGCTCACAGCCACGCACATCCGGTGCTCGGCACCTGAGGCATCCGGCTTCGCGTCGATTCCGACCCGCCAGAACAAGCCGACCAAGCAACCCCGCCCACACGGGCATTCATCCACCTCGAATAGATAGCCCCCGCCAGCTCGCTCAGAGCCCGCGGAGTAGACGTGCTACCGACGCCAGTCCAAGTCGGGGCTCTGGAGGCTGGACGGCGAGTCGTCAAGCCAGCCGACGACTGAGGGGGTCTCTCACACCGAACGAGAGACCCATCTGGAGTCCGACTGCGACCTAAGATGCGCACGTGCCTTCGACCGTCGCCAGCCTGCTCGCGGTAGCGGGCCTTGAGTCGGGTGGCTGCGTCGGTTGGGGAGCGCGAGTTCCCGAGACCCGAACCGGCGTATACCTCGTATCGCTGACCTCGACCGGCCGCGTCGCCAACGCGCTGACCGGCTGCCCTTTGAGCGATGCAGCACTGGATGAGCTGCTGATCTCGTGTCCGGCCTTGACACTCGACGGTGAGCGCCCGACGCGCGCGCAGGTCGCAAAACGCATCAGCTCTTACTGGCTGCCGGATGAGTGCGTGCTCTACATCGGCCTGGCCGGACAGCCGCTCCGCACCCGTGTACGCCAGTACTACAAGACGCGGATTGGGGCTGCGAAGCCTCACAAGGGCGGCTGGTGGCTGAAGACGCTGTCGGTCCTCAGCGAGTTGCACGTCCACTACGCCGCGACCGACGACTTCAAGGGCGCTGAGGAGCAGATGCTGCGAGCGTTTGCTGCTGGTGTCTCTCACACGACCCGCGCCGCGCTGCCCACCGGCTATCCGGTGATGCCGTTTGCGAACCTGCGCGATGGCGACTGGCAGCGCAAGCGCCACGGCATCCGAGGAGCGACCAGCGAGGCCGCAAGGTCGACCGGAGCCGTACCAAAGACAACGAAAGTGACAGGGTCCAAACCTTCGACGGCGTTCCCAGCCCGAACGCGCAAGTCACCCGCAACCCCACATTTCGGTTCTCAGCGCGTGACCGAGAGTGACATAAGGGCGGGGCAGGTACGCATCCCCATCGGCGCGACGAAGACCATCCTTCCGCAGGAGCGTCAGGACATCTCCGTGCTATTGGTCAGTCGCGAGCTCACCTGCCGATGGGACCCGCGCTATGGCGAGAAGGAGCGCTCCGGCATCATCCGTGTCGGCCGGACCGCCGCGCGTGAACTTCTGCACCCCGGCGACGTCCTTGCCGTTTCAATGAGAGCCGACGGCACGGCCGAGCTCAGCTGACTCAGAGCGCCGTCGGGCGCAGAGCGGTGACGTACGCAACGCAGATCGCCTGCACCCGGTCTTCTGGCATCGCGGTCCGCAGTGCTCTTGAGGCCATCTCTATTCCGGGGCGTCCACGTCTGCCGAACAGCTCCTCGATGTAGGTGAGCGCCGCGGTCGTTGGAGGTCCCGCGATCGCATCCTGGGCGAGGGCGCTGAGCGTGGCGGCGATCTCGTCCGGCCTCGTCGTCTGCATGAGTCGCACGACATCGGAGGCGTCCTTGTCCTCGAGCCGGGCGGCGCGACCGCTTGCGACGCGATCGTGGAGCTTGTGGGCCTTTGCGACGAGCAGCGCGGCGGGCCCTGCCACCCTCGCCTGCAGTGAGCGCTCGTCTCCCGGCTCCAGTGCTGCGATGGTCATCGTGCTGTTGTCCACCAGCGCGGCCTCGAGTCCGATGGCGCGCCGGGCGGCCCGAGCGCCGTGGACGCCGAGGCGGACGGCGCGTTTGCCAGTGCCTGACGCGGCGCCCTCGGGGACGATCAGATCGACGGGAACGAGGATCTCCTCTCCGGCGGCTGAGGCTCTTGCCAGCCAGACGCCTGGCTCGACGTGACCGCCGGGCTGCGGCTGAAGATGGAACCCTGCGGCCGACATCCCGGCTTCGAGCTC
>CABEDD010000055.1_pt1 | contig 28069 bp, 19 predicted proteins | sample 3132901 | NCBI WGS metagenome assembly CABEDD01 (sample SAMEA5534329, study PRJEB31848) | metagenome | biome: tundra; feature: field; material: soil | place: USA | collected 2013-05 | depth 0.15 m
GCGAACACGGTCTCGTCGGTCGCGGGATCGCGCACGAGCACCGCCAGGCTGAGGGACAGGTTGGAGATGTAGGGGAACGGTCGCCCCGGGGCGACCGCCAGGGGGGTGAGCGCCGGGAAGATCACGCTGCGAAAGTGTTTGGACAGCTCGGCCCGCTGATCCTCGTCCAGATCGTCGACGTCGACGACGTCGATCCCGTGCGCTGCCAGCGCCGGGCGCAGCCGGCCTTCGAAGCAGTCGCTCAGCCGCCGTCCCAGCTCCTGGGCGCGCTCGCGGATCAGGGCGATCATCTCCGATGGCGTGCGCCCGTCCTGGCCGGGAGTCTCCACGCCCGCGTCGATCTGGTCGTGCAGGCCGGCGACCCTGACCATGTAGTACTCGTCGAGATTGGTCGTGTAGATCGCGCAGAACTTGACCCGCTCGAGCAGCGGGGCGCGCTCGTCCTCGGCGAGTGCCAGCACGCGGTCGTTGAAGTCCAGCCAGGACAGCTCGCGGTTGATATACAGCGCTGGATCCTCCAGCTGGGGGCGTTCGTCGTCGAACATCGGTGCAGTCACGCTACACGTTGACGCAAATCAAGTATCCACACAGTAAATAAGTAAATACATAAGTACACGCTGGCCAAAAAATATAACTCTCCCCGCGCCACCGTGCTCCATCGTATCTACCAAATAGATATCCTGCGATGGCCGGATGAGGATCACACGCTAATCTCCAGGAGCGGATGGCGCGCCAACTCTGGCTATTACGGCACGCCGAGGCGGAGCCGCACGGGACGCGAGAAGACGCGCGGCGGCGGCTGACGCCGCGCGGGGAGCACCAGGCGCGCGCCGCCGGCATCGCCGTTCAAAGCCTGGCCGTCGCGTTCGACGAGGTGCTGGTCAGCCCGAAGGAGCGCGCCTGCAGGACGGCCGAGCTCGCGGCCGAGGGCTGGAGCGAGCAGCAGCGCGGGCTGCTGCGCGAGCATCCGCCGCTGGCGGGCGGGTTCGATGCGTCGCAGGCGCTCGACGCGCTGGCCAGCGTCCCCGCGCAGGGCGGTCGCCTGCTGCTGGTAGGGCACGAGCCCGACCTGTCGCTGATCGCCGGCGGGCTGACCGGCGGGCGGATCGATCTGAAGAAGGGCGGCCTGGCGGTGCTCAGGCTGGAGGGCGGGGCGCCGCGCCTAGGCGACGACGGCGTGGCCGGCGAGCTCGTGCTGCTGATGCGCCCCCGCGAGCTTGCCCTGATCGCCGGCGTCCCAATCGACCGGGACTGAGTCGGCGGCGGGCGCGACGTCCACGGAGATGTCCGCGCCGGAGCTCGCCCGGGCGCTGATGGCGTCCAGCGACTCCGCCGCGAAGCGGTAGCCGATGCCGAAATGGGTGTGGATGTAGCGCCAGCGCGGCGAGGAGCGCTCGAGCTTCTGACGGAGCTTGCGCACGAACACGTCGACCGAGCGGTCGCCGCGCACCATCGCGTAGCCCCACAGGCGCGAGTAGATCTCCTCGCGCTCGAGCACCCGGCCCTCGGCGGCCGCTAGCAGCTCGATCAGCTCGAACTCGCGCCTGGTCAGCTCCAGGCTGTGGCCGCCCACGAACGCCTGAAAACGGTCGTTGCGGATCTCGACCTCGCCGGCCAGCAGGGGCTTGGTCTCGGCGCGGCCGGCCGCGCGCCGGCGCCGGCGCGCGACGCCCTGCACGCGGGCGATGACCTCCTCGGGGTGGCACGGCTTGGTGATCCAGTCGTCGGCCCCGAGTCGCAGTCCGCGCACGCGCTGGGCGACCGTCGAGGGGCCCGTGCAGACCACGATGCCCAGCTCTCCCAGCGCGCCGGAGAGCCTCTCCAGCCACTCCCACGCCTGCGGTCCGAGCACGGCGAGGTCGACGATCAGCGCGCTCAGGCGCATCGAGGCGATCGCGTCGGTCGGCACGGGGCCGGCGAGCACGCGGTGCTCCCAGCCGAGGCGGTCCAGGCGCTTTGACAGAACCTGGATGAATCCGCTGTCGCGGTCGAGCACCGCAATGCGCGGCGAGGAGCCGCTCTGGGGGCTTGACGGCGCCGCCTCCTCCGTGGCGCGAATGCTTTCCGTCATCGACGCCCATTGTATGGGACATGACGGACTCGTGTGCCTGCCTCAGCGTTTGGTTACAGGATCTTCACAGGAGAAAATCGCTAATAGCGACGCATTTCGGGCCCGAGCGACGCATCTCCCCCCCTCTCTCTCCCTCCTCTCCCTCCTGCTCCTCTACACCACTCCCCGCGCGAGGGTCAGCCCGAGGGCGAGGAGCCCGAGAACTCCCTGAACAGTCCGGTGACGACGAACGCGACCTGCTCGCCGATGTCCACGGCGTTGTCGCCGATCCGCTCCAGGGCGCGGGCGACGAGGATCATGTGCATCGCCCACTCGCGCGTGTCGGGGTCCTCGCCGATCTCGATCGCCATGCGGAAGATGTCGCGGTTCAGGCGGTTGATCTCGTAATCCTGGCGGACGATATCCTCGGCCAGTTCGACGTCGCGCCCGGCGAAGGCGGCGCGCGACTGGACGACCTCCGAGCGTGCCTGGGCGCCCATCTTCGCCAGCGCGTCGAGCACCTCGCGGCGCACCGGCGGCTCATGACCGGAGAGCGGGATCAGCTTGGCGATGTTCACGCACTGGTCGCCCATCCGCTCGACGCGCATGATCACGTGCAGGAGCGCGGCGACCAGGCGCAGGTCGCCCGCCACGGGCGCCTGCAGGGCGAGCAGCGAGAGGATGCCCTGGTGGACCTCCAGGTAGCGCCCGTCGAGGCGGTCGTCGTCGGCGATCACCATCTGCGCGAGCTCGACGTCCTGGTGGGCGAGCGCCTCCAGCACGCGGTCGAGCTGCTCCACGACCAGGTCCAGGCCGCCGAGCGCGCGGGTCTCGAGCTCCTGCAGCTGCTGCTGGAAGTGAGCACGTCCCTGCTGGCTGTGGGCGGCGGGTGCGCCGTCGTTGGGACCACCCAGCGAGGCCCGCGCCCCGGTGGGACTAGCCGAACTTTCCGGTGACATAGTCCTCCGTCCGGGGGTCCGTCGGGGTTGTGAAGATCTCGTCGGTCGGGCCGACCTCCACCAGCTGGCCGCCCAGCATGAACGCGGTGCGGTCGGCCACGCGCGCGGCCTGCTGCATGTTGTGCGTGACGATCACGATCGTCACGCGCGTCTTCAGCTCATCGATCAGCTCCTCGATCTTCAGCGTCGCGATCGGGTCCAGCGCCGAGCAGGGCTCGTCCATCAGGATCACCTCCGGATCGACCGCGAGCGAACGCGCGATGCACAGGCGCTGCTGCTGCCCGCCCGACAGGCCCGCGCCAGGCTCTGAGAGGCGGTCCTTGACCTCCTCCCACAGCCCCGCCCCGCGCAGCGCCGACTCGACCATGTGGCGCAGGCCGATCTTCGATCGGTCGCTGCGCCCGCGTGAGGTCATGCGCAGCCCGGCGGCGACGTTGTCGAACACCGACATCGTCGGGAACGGGTTGGGCTTCTGAAAGACCATCCCGATCGCGCGGCGCACCGCGACGACGTCGACCGCGGGGCCGTACACGTCGAGATCGTCCAGCAGCACCCGGCCCTCGGCGCGCGCCCCGGGTATCTCCTCGTGCATGCGGTTGATGCAGCGCACCATCGTCGACTTGCCGCATCCCGAGGGCCCGATGATCGCGGTCACCTCGTTGGCGCGGAACTCCAGATCGACGCCCTTGACCTGTTCGGCCTCGCCATAGAACGCGCGCAGGCCCTGCAGCTCCACGGCGAGTCCGGGCTTGGCCAGGGCGGACGGCCTGACCGTGGGCTCCGCGCGCGCCGGCGCCGGCGTGCGGGCCTGGCTGGGCCGCGCGGGCTGGGCGATCTCCTCTGGCTCCATCTCAGCGGTCCTTGCGGTCGGGAGCTCGGTGTTGGGGGGGGGCGTCATGCAAGGCGGCTTCTTCGCGAGGCGAGGCGGGCTATCAGGTTGAGCAGAAGGATCATGACGACAAGGGTGAGCGCGGCGCCCCATACACGGTTTACCACCGCGGTGGTCGGAGATGTGACGTCGCTATAGATTTGCACAGGCAGCGAGTTCATGAACTGGCCCAGGTTGAAGTTGGTGTTGTGCGTATAGCCCGCGGTGAACAGCAGCGGGGCGGTCTCCCCGGCGGCCCGGGCGATCGCCAGCAGCACGCCGGTGAGCATCCCCGGCAGCGCGGTCGGCAGGACGATGCTGAAGATCACCCGCCAGCGCGGCGCGCCGAGCGCGAGCGCCGATTCGCGCAGCGCGCCGGGAACCAGCAGCAGGACGACTTCGGCGGAGCGGATGACCACCGGGAGCATCAGCAGCGACAGCGCGAGCGAGCCCTTGTAGCCGGCGTAGGAGCTGCCGGTGCCGACGATCAGCGCGATGTAGATGAACAGGCCGAAGATGATCGAGGGCACGCCCGTGAGCACGTCCACGAAGAAGCGCACGGTGCTGGCGAACCAGCTGGCGCGGCCGTACTCGACGAGCCACACGGCCACGCCGATGCCGATCGGGATCGCGATCGCCGAGGCCAGCGCCACGATCTCGATCGTGCCGAGGATCGCGCTCTTGATCCCGCCGATGTTCGAGCTCCCGAAGAACGTGTTGCCGGTCGGGTCGGTCGTGAAGAAGCTCCAGCTCCACGAGCCGAGACCCTTGCGCAGCAGGTAGTAGACGATCAGCGCCAGTGGGATCAGCGCGAGGATCGTGGCGGCCAGGATGCTCGCGCGTGCGATCCGGTCCCTGCGCCTGCGCGACGGGCTGACGGCGAACCGCGCCAGTCGCTCGCTCGGCGGACCGTGTGCGCTCATGCGCCGGCCGCCACGTCGGCCCCCAGCGCCATCCCGTCCCCGGACCCCTCCCCGTCCGCGGCCCGAGGCGAGCTCCTCCCGCGGGCGGCCCTCATGACGATCAGGCGCGCGATCGCGTTCACCAGCAGCGTGAGGACGAATAACACAAGCCCGGCGGCGAACAGCGCCGAGCGGTGCAGGCCCTGGGCCTCGCCGAACTCGTTGGCGATCACCGCGGCCAGGCTGTAGCCCTGGCCGAACAGGTGGCTGGGCATCTGGGGGGCGTCGGCGATCAGGATCGTCACGGCGATCGTCTCGCCGATCGCCCGCCCGAGGCCGAGCATCGCCCCGCCGACGATGCCCGAGCGGCAGTATGGCAGCACGGCTATGCGGATCATCTCCCAGCGCGTGGCCCCCAGCGCCAGTGCCGCCTCCTTGTGATCGGCGGGCACGGTCTTCATGACCTCTCGGCTGATCGCGCTGACGATCGGCAGGATCATGATCGCCAGGATCAGCCCCGCGATGAAGATGTTGGGGATCGTCACGAGCCCGCCGCCGATGAACGGGAGGAATGACAGGCGGTCAGCCAGGAACTGCTCCGCGGGCTGCAGCTTGGGGGCTAGGAAGAAGATGCCCCAGAGGCCGTACACGACCGACGGCACCGCGGCCAGCAGGTCGACCAGCACGGTCAGCGGCGCGCGCAGGCGCGCCGAGCACAGCTCGGTCGCGTACACGGCGGTGGCCACGGCCACCGGCACGCCGATCAGCAGCGCCAGCGCGGATGTGATCAGCGTCCCCACGAGCAACGGCAGCGCGCCGAAGTGTTCTGCGCTGACGTTCCAGTCGTTGCCGAACACGAAGCCGAGCACGCCTTCCTTGGCGAACGCGGGTCTGGCCTCGCCGACCAGGCGGATGAAGAAGTAGACGATCAGCGCGAGGATCAGCCCGGCCAGCACGGTCAGCCCGTACTTGAGAGCCCTATCCGGTAGGCGACTCAGCGGTGACCGCTCGAGAACCGAACGGTCACCGCCAGGAATCGATGCTGCTTCCACGGCCAACTGTCTACCTGAAACGCGGCCGCGGCGTCATGTCAGCCGATCGCCGGGCCGTTGCACTGCAGGCCGGCGACGGCTTCCTTGGACTTGGCCAGGATCGCGGATGGCAGCCCCGCGTAGTCGGCCTTGGCGAGGATCGACTGTCCTTCCCCGAGCCCGTAGTTCAGGAACTCGACCACGCCCTTGGCGGCCGCTTCGCCACCCGGGATGCCGGCTTTGCAGAGGTCCCTGTTGACGACGATGAACGTCTGGGAGGTGATCGGGTAGGCGGTGGGTGCCGGGGAGTTGATGACTTTGATGCCCAGGTTCGCCGGGACGGTCACCCCTTCGCCGGAGGCGCTCGTCGAGGCCAGCGACGGCGCGACGAAGTTCCCAGCCTTGTTCTTCACCGACGCGACCGTGAAGCTGTGCGTGAGCGCGTATGCCTGCTCGACGTAGCCGACCGCCCCGGCCGTCTGCTGGACCGCGCCGGCCACGCCGGCGTTGCCCTTCCCACCGGTGCCCGTCGGCCACTGCACGGTCTTGCCTTCCCCGACCTTGCTCTTCCATTCGGGGTCGACCTCGGACAGGAAGCTGGTGAAGCCGGAGGTCGTGCCCGAGGAGTCCGAGCGGTGGATGACCGTGATCGCTGTGCTCGGCAGGTTGACCCCCGGGTTCAGCGCCTTGATTTCGGATGCGTTCCAGGTTTTGATCTTGCCGAGGAAGATGTTGGCGACCGTCTTGCCTTCGAGCTTGAGAGCGGTGGCGAGGCCGGGAACGTTGTAGGAGACGGTGATCGCGCCCAGGAACATCGGTATCTGCACCGCCGGGCTGCCGTTCTTGGCGATGGCTTCTTCGTCGGCCGGCTTCAGCGGCGGGTCTGAGGCTCCGAAGTCGACGGTCTTGCTCTCGATTGCGGTGATGCCGGCGCCCGAGCCCACGGACTGGTAGTTGACGGTCAGGCCCGACTGCGCAGAAGCCCACTGTTCATAGACGGGGGCGGCGAACGTCGAGCCGGCGCCGGAGATCGTGGTGGCGGTGGAGCTCGAAGTGCTGCTGGTGCTGCTTGAGGAACTTGAGCCGCACGCGGCGAGACCGAGTGCGAGCGCCGCGACGCCTGCGAGCGCGCCAATCTTTTGATGGATCACGGAGAGACTCCCTCTGCTGGATTATGTGCTGGTCACCGGCCCACGGGCGCTCGCGCGGACGCGGAGCTCCCTACCGATCGGTGTTGGCTGCGGTTCAGTCTCACGAGTCCGGGACTACCCCGATGTGAATATTTCGTGAAAGCCCGTTCGGCTCGCCGCCGGTGTTCGGAGCGGCGCCCGAGCCGTCGAGGGCCAGCGCGCCCGGCGCCCCGGCCGCCGCGGCGCTCTCCCGTGAGGGCTGTGGCTGGAAGCGGTAGCCGAAGCCGGGGTGGGTGTGGATGAAGCGCCGGTCGGGCATCGCGGCCTCGAGCTTGCCTCGCAGCTTGCTCACGTACACATCGACGGAGCGGTCGCCGTCGCGCAGCTCGCCGCCCCACACCTCGGCGTAGAGCTCGCCGCGCGTGACGATCGCGCCCGCGCGCCTGGCCATCGCGGCGAGCAGCTCGAACTCGCGCACCGACAGCGTCAGCGCCCGTCCGGTGGCCAGCACGAGACCCTCGCCAAGCCGGATCTCCAGTTCGCCGGCATACAGGGTGCTCGCGTTCTCAGCTACGGCCGCCACGGGCCCATATCCTGGCCGCGACGGCGACCGCACGAGTTGCGAAGTCGTGATCGAGTCGTGAAGAACTCGTGAAGAGAGAGCACCCGCTCGGCGATGTCCATAATCTCCGTCGATGCCCTTGCGCCGGCGCCCAGCCGAGACACCAGCCGAGACCAGCGAGCATGCCCGCGCCGGGGGGTTGCGGATGGCCCTGCGCGGACATCTGCCCGGCGCCGACGTCTGCGCCCGAGCCGGAGGCCGCGGATGAGCCCATTCGCACGCCCTGTCGATACGACGCTGGCCGCGCTGCTGGAGGACGCGGGCCGCAACGTGCAGCGCTCGGCGCTGCTGCTGCGCGAGCTGCTGGCCGCGTTTCCCGAGCACGTCACGCTCGCGCAGGACCTCGCCGCCTGCGAGCGGGAGGGCGATCGCATCACCCACGACATCATCTACCGCATCGGCGGCCTCCGGCGCGTGCGGGGCGGGCGGGCCCCATTCACCGCCGGCGACGGCTACGCGCTGGCGACCGCGATCGACGACGTCGTCGACTACACCGAGCAGGCCGCGGCGCAGCTGGATCTGTACGGAGTCGAAGCGCCGATGGAGCAGGCGGGAGAGTTCGCCGACGTGCTCGTCGCCGCCGGCGCGGAGATCCTCGGCGCGCTGCGCTGCCTGCACGGCGGCGGCGGCGATCTGAGCGCCCACCTGGTCGAGATCCACCGCCTGGAGAACGACGGCGACCGGTTGCAGCGCGACGCCGTGACCTCGCTGTTCGCGGGCGGCATCGACCCGATGGTGGTGATCCGCTGGAAGGACATCTTCGAGTCCCTGGAGGCCGCCGTGGACGCGTGCGAGACGGTCGCGCACGTGCTCGAGGGGATCACGCTCAAGCGCCGCCGGCGCTGAGGCGAGGCGGCCGGCAAATGGCGATTTCACCGCCGGCAAATGGCGATTAGGCAGCGGCGAGGACCCTTACCCGAACGTGCTCGCCGGGGCGCTCGCCTGCAGCGTCGATCCCGCGGACGATCCCACCAGGAACGCCTGGAACGGCAGCGACGCGCCCGCCGCGACTTCGGACAGCACCGCCCTGCCGGCCGCGACGACCCGCCCGGCGCGGCGCGCGATCACATAGACGACGAGGTTCTGCTGGGTGACGCTTGAGCGGTTGCGCACGGTGCCCGCGCCGCCGCCGCCGCCGGCTTCTTCGCTGGGATGCACTCCCGCGACTTCGATCTGGGGGAGGGGCCCGCTTGCGGTGGGGGCAACGCCCGCGATCGCGCTCACGCTCGCCGGGGCGCCGCTCGCCGGGACCTGGTCGTCGACCCACGTCGCTTCGCCGTGTGCCGGCAGCGACGCGAGCGAGGTCAGCGCCGCTTCCAGCCCGGGGGCGTTGTTCTGGAAGACCGTGCTCCCGTGCGCGTTCCTGACCGTGATCGCGATCGGCACGTCCGCGAGCGTGTGGGCGGAGTCGTTGCGCAGCGTCACGACCGCGGCGCACCCTTCGCTGCCGTGTATGAGGACCGCGCCGAGCACGTGCACGTCGGCGCTCGGCTTCGCTATCGACAGACCGTGTTCGGCCAGGCGCGTGTGGTGGGCGGTCTTTTCCAGCTGGGCGCTCTTTTCCTGCGTCGTCTCGCAGCCGCCGAGCGCGCCGGCGAGCGCGACCAGCATGAGGGTCGTGGCGAGGCGTCTCACCGGAGGGCTCCGCCGGCGACGCGCCGGCGGAGGCGAGGGCGCGTCGCGGAGTCGAGCGGTCTCACCCGAACGCTCCGCTGACGTAGTCGCGCGTGCGCTGCATCCGCGGTGCGTCGAACACTTGGGTGCTGGAGCCGTACTCGACGAGCTCGCCGAGGTGCATGAATGCGACGTGGTCGGCGACGCGCATCGCCTGTTGCAGGTTGTGCGTGACGATCACGATCGCCACCTCCGAGCGCAACTCGACGATCAACTGCTCGATCGTCGCGGTGGAGATCGGGTCGAGCGCCGAGCACGGCTCGTCCAGCAGCAGCACCTCCGGCCGGACCGCCAGGCCGCGGGCGATGCACAGCCGCTGCTGCTGCCCGCCGGACAGGCGCAGCGCGGGGTGGTCGAGGTCCGCGGCCACCTCGTCATAGAGCCCGGCCCGGCGCAGCGCGTCGATCACTTCCGGCTCCAGATCGCGGCGCGAGCGCCGCCGGCGCCGCCGGCCGGGGGTGTGCTCCTCGCGCAGCGCGTAGGCGACGTTCTCGAAGATGCTCATCGGGAACGGGTTGGGCTGCTGAAAGACCATCGACACGCGCCGGCGCAGGTCGTTGACCTCGATGCCCTCGATCTCCTGCCCGTCGAGCGCGATCCGCCCCGCGCGTGTGGCGCCGGCGGTGATCTCCGTCAAGCGGTTGAGCGAGCGCAACAGCGTCGTCTTGCCCGAGCCCGACGCACCGATCAGCGCCAGCACCTCGCCCTGGCGCACAGGCAGGCTGACGTCGCGCACGACCCACTTCTGCCCGTACGCCAGCCACACCGATTCGATCGTCATCCGCTCGGTCACGCCGCTCACGGGCGGGCGCCGGGTGGCGCGAGCGCTGTGTCCGTTGCGCGCGCCGGCACCGGCCGCGGGGGCGGGCTGCGCCGGCGCGAGCGGGCGGGGCTCGACCAGCGTCGGCTCGCCGTGGTGTCCGATCCTGCGCGCGCGCGGTGGCGTCGTCGGGCTCATCGCGCCCTCCCGCCGGGCCGGCCGGCGCGAGCCACGAGCGCGGGCAGGCAGGCGCGAGCCCGGAGCGCGGATGCGCGGGTGCGGTCCGCGCCGGTCATCGGCTCCACCGGCCCGGCAGCCACGCCCACGCCATGAACCGGTCGGTCCTGCCGTCGCGGTCTCTGCTCAGGCGCGTGACGAGCGCGTTCAGGACGAGCACCATGATCAGCAGCACGAACGCGGCCGCGTAGGCCTTCTGCGGCGCGTTGCCTTCGCCGGCGGGGGAGTTTTCTTTGACGTAGCTCGTCAGCGTTCCCCCCGTGCCGCGCAGGGTGGACAGGCCCGGCAGGCCGCCCGCCCCTTCCAGGTGCAGGGTGGCGCCGAGCAGGATCACGACGATCGCGGTGTCGCCGATGATCCGGCCCATGCCGAGCGTGACGCCGCCGGCGATGTTCGAGCGCACCGACGGCAGCAGCACCTTGCGGATCGTCGTCGCCCGCGTCTTGCCGAGCGCGTAGGAGGCCTCGCGCACGTGCCCGGGCACCTGGGCGAGGCCCTCGCGCGTGGCCCCGACGATCAGCGGGATCGCCAGCAGCGCCATGATCGCCCCGGCGGTCAGGAACGAGCGCCCGAACACCGCGCCGCCCGCGGAGGTCTGCGACAGGAACGCCAGGACCGGCCGGGAGAACACGAACAGGCCGAAGATCGCCAGCACCACGCTTGGCGAGCCGGCGATCGTCTCGACGCCCGACTCGACCGCTCGCGCCAGCGCCGCCGGACGCGCGTACTCGTTCAGCCACACCGCCGTCGCGACCCCCAATGGCGCGGCGATCAGGGTGCCGATCGCCGTCAGCAGCAGCGTGCCCTCGATCGGGTCCAGAAACCCGCCCGAGGCGCTCTGGTCCTTGCCCCCGTTGGGGTGGGTCAGCAGTAGGCTCGGGCGCACGTAGGCGATGCCCTTGATCAGCATGAACATGACGATCGCCGCCGCCGCGAGGCACAGCCCGATCCCGGCGGCCCAGCACAGCCCGAACGCCACGCGGTCGATCAGTGGCCAGCTTCCCACCGAGTCGCGCGGGCGGCTCTTGCGCACCGCGGGCGGCGAGGGCAGTAGTGCGTGGGGCTCGCTCGCCATCAGGTTCTCACCCCATACTTCTTCATCGGCTGCTTGATCGCCCAGGCGGCGAGCGACAGCAGCGCGCAGGAGACGAGCAGCACGGCCGCCATCGCGTAGAGCGTTTGTTCCAGGGGCACGACCGACAGCCCGTCGAGGTAGGCGATGATCGTCGCCGCCAGCGGGCGCACGGGCTCGAACAGGAATGTGGTCCCGTCCAGCGGGTTGGCCGCGAACCCGCGCGAGCCGGAGACCATCGAGAGCATGATCGCCTCGCCGAGCGCGCGCGCGGTCGCGAGCACGGTCGCGGCCAGGATCGCGGGGCGCGCGGTGCGCAGCGACACGCGCCACATCGTGCGCCAGCGGTTGACGCCGAGCGCGGCCGAGCCCTCCGTCCACGAGCGCGGCACGCTCTCGAGCGCGCCGACGATCAGCGCGACCATGATCGGCGTGACCATCAGCGCCAGGATCAGCACGGCGACGCTGAGGTTGGCGCCGGTCAGCTGCACGACGTACTGCACCGAGCGCTTGCGCGCCTGGGAGATGAGCGTGCGTTCGGCCCACGGCGCGATCGCGAGGATCCCGATCAGCCCGTACACGACCGAGGGCACGGCCGCGAGCAGCCGTACGACCGGGTCGATCGTGCGGCGCACGGCGGCGGGCGCCAGCTCGACGATGAACACCGCCGCGAGCACCGACATGACGAGCGCGATCGCCACCGCCAGGCCGGTCGTCACGATCGTGTCCCAGATCAGCGGCCACGCGCGCAGGTAGTAGTCGTAGTGGGCTGGGTCGGTCGGCCCGGTGATGATCGCTTTCAGCTGCTCGTCGACGTCGCCGCCGGGAAAGAACCATCTGATGCCGTTGTGCGCGAACGACGGCCACGCCTTCGCGAACACCGTCACCGCTATCAGCGCGATCAGCGCGAGCACGCCCACGGACAGCGCGCCGAGCGCGATCTCGGTGCGCCTGTCGCGCGAGCCTGTGGCCGATCGCCTACCCATGACGCCGCTCAGGGCCTGTGTCCATGAGTGGCATGTGTGCGGGCTGCCGGCGGGTCAGACCCCTAGTGGATCGTGATCCACTGCGAGCCGATGATCTTTTTGGTCGTCTTGTTGGCGCTCGTGATCCAGGCGATGAACTTGGCGGCCGCGCTCTTGGGGATGCCTTTGGTGACCATCCAGAAGTTGCGCACGCCTTGGTACTGGCCAGAGCGGGCGTTCTGCAGCGTGCAGGGGATGCCCTGGTAGCCGACCGCGTGGACCCCGGCGGTGAAGGCGAACGAGACGAAGCCGATCGCGTTAGGGTCGTTTTTGACCTTGCTCTGCACGAGTCCGTTGCTTTCCTCGGCCTCCGCGCTTGGGGAGATCTTCAGCGTCTGGCCGAGGAAGATGTTCTGGAAGGCGTCCTGGGTGCCGGAGGAGGCGATGCGGTCGACGAGGTCGATCGACCCGGAGATCTTCGCGCCCGGGACTTCGCCCCATTCGCGCACGTTGCCGGTGAAGATCGACTTGACCTCTTCCTGGTTGAGGTTCGACAGCGGATTCTTCGGGTTCGTGATCATGCACACGCCGTCGCGTGCGATCTTCGTGAACACCAGACCTGACGGGTCGATCCCGATTTCCGGGTCGCGCGAGACGTCGCCGATGTCGACTTTGCCGGCGTTGACTTCGTTGATGCCGGCGTCGGAGGTTCCCTGCCCGACCTTGGGTGTCGGCTGGTGCGTCGCCTTGTGGTAGGCGGCGGCGAGCTGGATCATCAGCGGGTAGATCGAGGTCGAGCCGCTCAGCAGCAGCGCGCGCGCGCCGGCGGCGGCGGGGGCGGCCAGCGCGAGTGCGGCTATCAGCGAGACGATGACGGTGCGGGTTCCTCGGCGCACGTGCTTGCTCCTTTTCGACGGGTCGCTGCGGGCAGGAAACCTCCGCCGGAGATCGCTCCCCGGGGCAGGTGCGTGCCAGTGTCGAGCTCTCCGCCTGTCCAAACGTGAACAAAATGTGTTCACTTGGAGAAGAACCTGTGAACGTTTCCAACAAGTTCTCAAGTCGGTAACAGGTGCGCTCGCGCCGGCCATCAGTTTAACGGGGTGGCTCACGCATGTGTCGGGGATCGCGTCCCGGGCTCCGTCTCCAGGGCGTTGCTCGCGCGTGTCCGCGCGCTGTCGCTGACGCCAGCCGGGGCGACGCTCGCCGTGGTGGCCCTGCTCGTGCTCGCCCCCGCCGCGCAGGCCCTGATCGAGCCGGTCGCGACGATCGACGGCCCCAGCTCCGAAATCGTCGAACTCGGTGGCGTCGCGATGGCATCGGACGGCAGCGGCGGGATCGTCTATCGCAAGCGCGTCGAAGGGCGCCCGCACATCTTCGCGGCGCTGTACTCGGGCGGCGCCTGGAGCGCCCCGCGGCGCGTCGACGTCGGCCAGCCGTTCGAATCCTCGTTTCCGGCGATCGCCTCAGGCGAAGGCGGGCGCCTGGTGGTCGTTTGGGTCAACCACTACTCCTCCACGACCGACGGCCTGTTCTCGGCGGCGCTCGAGCCCGGCTCGAGCGGCTTTCAACCGCTGGCGCCGGTCGACCTCGACCTCGGTCAGGCGATCGGCACCTACCCCTCGGTGGCGATGAACCTCGCCGGCAACGCGCTCGTCGCCTACCGCGTCGTTACCGCCGTCAGCGGCCCCTCCAGGCCGGAAATCCCCGTGGGCTACGTCGACGCGGAAATCCGCATGGCCCGCTTCAACGGCGAATACTGGTCCTCGTTCGGGCAGCCGCTGAACCGCAACCCGGCCCAGCCGATGCTCGCGCCGACGGCCGCCAACTCGCCGCAGGTCGCGATCGACCTCACCGGCCAGGGTCTCGTCGCCTGGCAGGAGCCCGACGACTCGTTCGTCAACCGCATCTACGCGCGGCGCATCTTCGGGATGGTGCCCGGAAACATCCTCCAGGTCAGCCCCTCGACCTACGCCGGTCATCCGCTCAATGGCCCCGCCGACGAGCTTGCGCTCGACGTGGCCGGCTTCGGCGAGGGCGCCGTCGCCCTCCGCCAGCAGCCCGCGTCCGGCTCGGGGTTCACCCGCCCGCGCGTGTTCGTCAACGAGATCCCCTCCTCGTTCGACCCCCACGGCGCGGCCTTCGCCGGGGCGCGGATCGTCGACGGGGGTGGCGCCGAAGGACCGGCCGGACCGCTCGGACCGCTGAGCATGGCCGTCGACGGCGAGGGCGACTTCGACGTGGGCTTCGGCTCGGGCGTCGCCAGCTACGACGCGCGCGGCAACGAAACCGAAGCCTCCGCGCCCGTGCGGCTGGACGAAGGCTCGAGCGCGGTCCCTGGCGATCCGGTGCTGGCCCGCGCCGACAACGGCGCGCTGGCGGCCGCCTGGAAGGTCGAAGAGCACGGTGCGGGCGCGCTCGCGGTGCTCGAACGCCGCGCCGACGGCACCCCCAACCGCCAGCTCGTGTCCGCGCCCGGCGGCGGCGCCGTGCACCAGCTCGACCTCGGCGGCTCCCACCACGGCGACGCCCTGATCGGCTTTCTGCAGGGCGACGGCCCGAATACGAAGATCGCCGCGGACGTCGTGCGCGCCCCGCCCGGGGAGTTCGTGCTCGACACGCCGGCCACCTGGGTCGACGCGACGCGCATTCCGCTGCAGTGGGAAACACCGCTCGCGGGCGCGGGCAAGCTCTCCTACAGCGTGCTCGTCGACGACCGCGAAGTCGCCGAAAACATCACCACCACCGAAACCGTCCTCACCCCCGCGGAGGTCTCCAACGGCGTGCACACGATCCAGGTCGAGGCGACCGACTCGCTCGGCCAGGTCGTCTCCTCCGAGCCCGCGACGCTGAAGGTCGACCGCACGCCCTCGCGCGTGCGCGTGCGCGGGCGCGGAAACTCGGTGACGGTGCGCGTCAGCGACGGGCCCAAGGGGGAAAGCTCGGGCGTCGCCGCCGGCTCGGTGAAGGTGCGCTTCGGCGATGGCCACTCCGCGCACGGGCGCGCGAAGGTCACGCATCGCTACGCGGCAGGCGGCTCCTACACGGTCATGGTCACGGCCGCCGACAATGCCGGCAACAAGGTCAGCTTCCACCGGCGGGTGACGGTCGCATGAGCCGCCGTCTCTTGCCGGGCTTCGGCCGCATAAGCGGTCGTCTCACGCCGGGGGTCGGGCGCAGTCGCGTGAGCGGTCGTCTCGCGCCGGGCGTCCTGATCTGTCTCTGCGTGGCGCTTGTCTTCGCTGTCCCGGCTCACGCGATCTACGGGCCGGCCGCCGGGGGTTTCGGCGCGGACATCGTGTCCGTCGATCATGCGTCAGACGAACAGGCCGATGCCTCAACGACCGACGCGGCGATCTCGGCCAACGGGCGCTACGTCGTGTTTCAGACGCGCGCCACCAACTTCTTCGAAAACGACGGCGTTCCCGGCGGCGACCCCGAACCGCCCGGCGCCTGTCGCGAGGGCGGCATCTTCCGTTACGACCGCGACACGGGCGAACTCGCGCTCGTCGCCGACGGCACCGAGGTCGCGCTGAACGCCGAGGGCGAATGCGAACCGTCGCACGTGATTTTCAGCGGCGCCGAAAGCCCGTCCGTGAGCGCCGACGGGCGCTATGTGGCCTTCGACACCGCCCAGCAGCTCGTCCCCCAGGACACCAACGACAACGTCGATGTCTACGTGCGCGACATGGACGGGCCGCTCACCGCCGAACGCAAGGGCTCGGGCGCCTACACGCTTGTCTCCGCGCAGAACGGGGGCGACGAACCCGCGACCTACGCCCCGCAGACTCCGCCGCTGCCCGGGGACGAACCGGGTGCACAGGTGTGGCCGAACACTTCGATCAGCGCCAACGGACGCTACGTGGTCTTCTCGACGGGTGAAGAGGCTTCGGATCTCCCGGGCGGCGCCTCGCTCGACACACCTCCGGAACAGCTGTTCGTGCGTGACCTGCTCGCCAAGACCACCACGCTCATCACCCGTACGGAGGTAGGGCAGGAACCCGGGCCCAGATGTGGCGCGGGCGGTAGCTCGGCCGGGGGCGAACCCGCGTGCGGGGCGATCGGTCCGGCGACGATCAGTGCCGACGGATCGACGGTCTCATGGGTCGGGACGGATGTGCCCGCGCAGACGCGCTTTCTGCCGGGCGAGTCGCTCAACGCGAGCGAGCCCTACTACCTGTGGCGCCGCTGGCAGGAACCGGATGCGCTCACCCGCCGCGTGACCGGGATCGCCGACCCCGAAGATCCCGAATGCCACGAGGGCGAGGGGGTGACCGAAAGTCCGCTGGAAACCGGACCTTGCTACGGACCGCTGAGCGAGCCGGAGTCGGAGCTCGCCAGCATCGCCCAGACGGCTCCAGGGCTCAGCGCCGACGGCTACACCGTAGCGTTTCTCGCCGGTGCCGCGCTGCGTCCGAACATCACCAAGTCACGTGGCCTCGATGTATTCCTCACCAGCATGTTGCCGGGCGTGACGCGCAAGGCCGGCACGAGCGAGCTCACCCTGGGTGTTAACTCCGGCAACCCCGGCTCGACGCCCTCGATCGAATCGCTCGCGCTCTCACCGGATGGATCGACGATCGCGTTCACCACCTCGCGCAATGAATTCGTGTTGCCCACGCCTCGTCCGGTGGGGGCCTTCCGCGCGGTTGCCACCTCCACGGACCTATATGTCGTTCATCTCGCCGAAGACACGCTCGAACGGGCGATCGTCAGCGACGAAGACACGGATCCGAGCGGGTCGGTGTTGGAGCGCCCGACGCTCGATGAAAATGGTTCGATTCTCGCCTTCGCGTCTGCCGCCAACAATCTCATCTACGGAGACGCAAACGGCTTCTCCGACGCGTTCGCCGCAACGCTCCAGGTACCCGGCGGTACCGCCGGGGCGGCGGTGGGCGTCAACTCGGGATCGGGCGGCTTCTCGCTGTCAGGGGTCGTCTCCCCCGAACTCGGCGTCTCGGTCAGGCGGGCGAAGAACGGGGGTGTCACGCTGTTGATCGAGACTCCCGCCGCCGGCAAGCTGACGGCCAAGGCCCGCGGCACGATCCCCAGGGGGGTCACCGCGAGGACGGCGAAGAAGGCCCGCGCGAGTGGCGCCGTTGCACGCTTGACGAAGACAAAGAAGACGGCCAAGAAAAAAGCGACCGCCAAGAAGAAGGCTCCGCCGCTCGTCCTGCTGGCGAGCGGCTCTGCCACCGCCCCCTCCGAGGGCACGACGACGCTCACGCTCCATCTCTCCTCCAAGTACGTCAAGGACCTACAGCGCGCCGGCAAGCTGAAAGCCAGCGTCACGATCGACTTCGCGCCGACGAACCCCTCCGAATCGACGCTCACCGACGAAGTCTCCGCGACGTTCGTCAGCGCTTTCCCGGCGAAGAAGTCCTCCACAAAGGCCAAAAAAAAGGCAAAGAAGGGGTGAAACAGAGGCTCTGCAGTGACCCGATGGGTCGATTGTCCTCTTGTTACCACCCTGTTACCAACTTGCAATCAAGTCGTAACTTGCGTCCGGGGCGTTACCGGCGTGTGTATCTTCTGTGAACAGGTCTTGCGCTCAGGCGGTGGCGCTGTGACACTCGCCTCGTTCCCGCACCCTGCTCGTGAAAGGACCCATCCTGCTCATGCGTGTAAGCCTTCCTCTGACCGCTGAACGCGGTCGCATCCATGCCGCCCTGGCGGCGCTCTGTACGGTGGCCGCTCTGGCCATTGCTGTGACGTTGCCATCGCCGGCACATGCCGCGTTTACGATCGGGAAGTGTCAAGGCGCCCCGGTTGCCGGTCAGGGTTCCTCGGCGCAAAAGGAAGCCCAGCAAGAATTCTGGTCCACCACGGTTTGGCACGGTGCAGAAGCAGCCGGAGGCTGTGGCAGCTCAGCGCCGGCTGTGACCTACGCGCCCGAAGGCAGCGGTTGCGGGATCGCCTCGATCGGCGGCGAAGCGAGCTCGGCCGAATGCTTTGACTTCAAGGCGAGCGAAACCGGCCCCGGCATCCGCGCCGCGTCGACCCGCTTCGCCGGCAGCGACGCTCCGCTGACGGTCAACCAGGTGATCAACGCGGACGCCGCCGGCGGAGAAAAACCCGGACTGATCCATCAAATTCCGGTTGCTTCGTTTGCGGTCGCGATCATCGTGCATTTCCCCAACGGCTGCAAGCTAAAGAACCCTGCCCTACCAGGAGGCAACGAAAACACCAGTACCGGTGGGCTCGCGCCGGGAGTAAAAGGTGTCGGTTCTGAAGTGGAAGGGCAGAACAACGACCCTGCGGGTGGTTACACGGGTGACACCTACGCAGAAGAAACTCTGCGAGTCCATATTTCGGCAGCAGAGATGGAGAAGATCTGGGACGGCCAGACGCAGCAGACGTGGGAAGACATAGTGCCTGTCGCTGATATGGAAAAGGACACAAAGGCGGCGGAACCAAAGGAACCGTCGGAATGCGGTGCCATGCCGGTAACCCGCATCGTCCGCTTTGACGGCTCGGGTACGACGTTCAACTTCAAGGCCTACCTGAGCCTGCTTCCCGGCGCGCCAACGGGCCTGTGGACGGAAGCGCCGATCGGTGGTGACAACCACAATTGGCCTGAAAGCAGCACAGAAAAGAAGCAGCCGGAAAAGGTCACCGTCACTAAAAACGGCAGCGAAAACGTCTACAAATGCGAATCCGCCAACCACATCTGTACGGCATTTGCAAACGGTGGTGGTGAACTCGCGGCGGCCGTAACCGGCGTCAACGGCTCGATCGGCTATGCCGATCTCGCCACCTCGCGCAAGCACGGCTTCTACATGGAAAAGAGCAAAGACGACCACACCTACTGGATCCCGATGCAGACGATCAGCCCAGAAGAAGGCAACAAAGTGGGCGCAACCTATGTGGAGCCGACGGAAACTCCGAAATCCAACACCGTCGCGTCGCCCGAAGGCGCGGACTGCACGGACGCCGACTACCGCAATTACCCGACCGAAGGTGCCGACCCGACGCTCGGCGATTGGGAAAAGGCGATCGGCACGGGCGCAACGACGTCTGCAATCGAAAGCGATCCTGTCCACTCCTACCCGGTGTGTGGTCTGACGTACGACTTCGCGTTCGACGACGACGCGCCGGTGTTCGGCAACACCCAGATCGAGCAGGAAAAGGCCAGGACGGTCAAGGACTACCTCGAAGGGGTGGAGTCGACCAAGGGCCAGTACCAGCTCGCGCTGCACGACTACGGGACGCTGCCGCTCAACATCATCCAGATCGCTCAGACTGGCGTAGCGGCGATCGGCTGGGACAAGGCGGCCGGAGCTGAAGGTCCCAAAGAAGAACCGGCTAAAGGTCCGCCAAGCACGACCACGACCACCACGACGCCGACGACAACCACAACGACCACGACGACGTCCCCGAGCAACGCGTTCTCGATCGCAGGCGCGAAGGTGAAAGGCAAGGACATCGTCCTGTCGCTCGTCCTCCCGGGCGCCGGGAAGGTGCAGGTCAGGGCGAGCGGTGGCGGCGTGACGGTCTCGAGCGTCTCGGCGAGCGTGTCGGGCGGGCAGGGAACGGTGACGTTGCCGATCTCCAGCGCCGCGCTGAAGAAGCTCGACAAGGCCAAGAGCAAGAAGCTCGCGGTGACGATCACGGTGACGTTCACGCCCACGGGCGGGACGGCGGCGAGCAAGACCGAGAAGCTGACGATCACGCAGGCCGCGGTCGCAGCCAAGCCCAAGAAGAAGACCAAGAAGAAGCACAAGAAGAAGTAGTAAGTGGACTCTCCGCAATCCACTCCGTCTCCCACTCCGCCGGATGGTTCGCCGTCCGGCGGAGTGCGTCCTCAGGTGCGCTCGGGCCTCGCGCACCGGCGCAACCCCGTGCTCGCCACGGCAGGCGACATCGCGGTGGGCGTGCGCCGGCTCGTGTTCCGCGACAAGCTCGCGCTGTTCCTGGCGCTCGCTTCGGCGGCGCTGGCGGTCACGTTCTTCCTGTTGCTCGGGTCGATCGGCCCATCCAGCCACGGCACCGAACTGCCGATCAGCCGCGTCGTCTCGCTGGCCGAACACAAGCAGGTCGCGACCGCGGTGCTGCTCGACCACGACAACCGCGTCGAGATCACCCTGAAGACGCCCACGGCGGCAGGCGCGGCGGTCAAGGGCACGGCGGGCGCAACGGCTGCCGGTGGGACCTCGCCGACGGAAGGGACCAACTCGACCTCGCGCAACGCGCCGCTCGTCGCTCCGGCGCAGCTCGAATACTGGGCCGCATATCCGGTCTCGGGCGCGCAGACGCAGGGGCTGTTGCAGACGCTCACCCGCGCGGGCGTGATCGTCACCGTCGATCAGCAGTCGGGCAAGGCCCCGCGTGAGATCCTCGTCCAGTTCCTGCTGCCGATTCTGCTGCTCGTGTGCCTGTTCGCGCTGTTCATGCGGATCGGCGCCGATGGCGGCGCCGGCGGCATCGCCGCGTTCTCCGAGTTCACCGGTAAAGGACGCAAGAAGGGGAAGGGCAAAACCGAAGCGATCACGTTCGCCGACGTCGCGGGCGCGGGCGAGGCGGTGGCCGAGCTGCGGGAGATCAGGGACTACCTGAACGACCCCTCGCGCTATCTCAACGTCGGCGCCGCCGCGCCGAAGGGCGTGCTGCTCGTCGGGCCGCCCGGGACCGGCAAGACGCTGCTCGCGAAGGCGGTCGCCGGCGAGGCCGATGCTTCGTTCTTCAGCTTGTCGGGCTCGGATTTCGTCGAGTCGCTCGTCGGCGTCGGCGCGGCGCGTGTGCGCGACCTGTTCGCCAAGGCGCGCAAGACGGCGCCCGCGATCATCTTCATCGACGAGTTCGACGCCGCCGGGCGCAAGCGCGGTGCCGGGATCGGGCAGGGCAACGACGAGCGCGAGCAGACGCTCAACGCGCTGCTCGTCGAGATGGACGGCTTCTCCGGCGACGGCGGCCTCGTCGTGATGGGCGCGACCAACCGCCCCGACATCCTCGACCCCGCGCTGCTGCGCCCCGGGCGCTTCGACCGCCAGGTCACGATCGACGTCCCCGACGTGCACGGGCGCCTGGAGATCCTGCGCCTGCACGGGGCCAAGCGCCCGCTCGGCCACGACGTGTCGCTCGAGGAGATCGCGCACCAGACCCCGGGCTTCTCCGGCGCGGAGCTCGCGAACGTGATCAACGAGGCGGCGCTGCTGAGCGTGCGCGACTCCAATCACGAGATCGCCCAGGCGACGCTCGAGGAGGCGATCGACCGCGTCGTCGCGGGACCGGCGAAAAAGCACATCCTCACGCGCGAGGAGCGCTGGCTGATCTCCGTCCACGAGGCCTCCCACGCGGTCGTGACCGACGCGCTCGGGCACACGAGCTCGACGCGCAAGCTCTCGATCGTCGCGCGCGGGCGCACGCTCGGCACGGCCGCGCACATGCTGACCGACCGCGACCAGGTGATCCAGACCGAGCAGGATCTGCAGCGCCAGCTGATCGTGATCGCGGCCGGCACGGCGGGCGAGCGGATCGCGTTCGGCAGCCTCTCGACCGGCGTCAGCGACGACCTGCACGCGGCCACGAGCCTCGCGCGGAGCATGGTCACCTCGTTCGGGATGTCGCCCGCGCTGGGTCCGGTGACGATCGGCGAGAAGGGCGGCGAGGTGTTCCTCGGCGCCTCGCTGCAGGACCTCGGCTCGGTCGGCCCCTCGACGCTCGATCTGATCGATCGCGAGGTCGAGCGCCTCGTCGGCGACGCCGAAGCCAGGGCCGCGTTCATCCTCGATCGCCACTGGGCGGCCGTCGAGGAGACCGCGAACGCGCTGCTCGAGCAGGAGACGCTCTCCGGCGTCGCGCTCGAGGCCGTGCTCGCGACGGTCGCTGAGGTCAACCTCGATGAGCTGCAGGGCGTGCGCCGCCTCGCGCCCGGGCGCGAGCACCGGTCCGTTGGCGAGCGAGACCCGGGGCGCAGACCTTGACCCTGCCCCGGCGACGGCGCGCTCGCGGCGGCGGGCCGGCCGGAGGGGATGCGCCGCTCCTCAGCCTCGCCACCACGGCCCTGATCGCGCTGGCGGTGGGCCTGTCGGCCCCTGGCTCGGCTCGCGCGGAAGCGAGCTGGCGATTGGAACAGCCGCCGCCGCCCGCCGGCGCGGCCTTCAAGGTCCCCCTCGGCCGGCCCGACGACATGGAGTTCTACGCGCCCAACGAGGGTCTGCTCAGCGTCGAAGGCAACGCCACGATCCCCGCCGGTCTGTTCTTCTACAACGGCCGCGGCTGGCACCAGCTCTCGACCGTCTGCGGCGGCTCCGGCGAAGTCTCGCGCATCGCCTGGGCGGGGCCCGACGACTTCTGGGTGATAACCGAACCGAGCGAGCCGCGCGTGGGCGCCGGGCTCGGCCTGTGTCACTTCGAGGACGGCGTCGTCGTCGGCTCCTATTCCACTCCGGTTCAGTCGCCCGACCCCTTCCGCCCGATGGATGCCGCCGCCTGCGACGGTCCCAATGACTGCTGGTTTGCGGGCATCGGCAGCGAGGACCCTTCCGGGCAGCGCGTGGGAGCGTTTCATCTGCACTGGAACGGGACGAGTCTGATCAGCTCCTACCAGCCCCAGGGCCGCGGCGTCAGCGGCCTGGCGTTCTTCGACGGGACGTTCTATGAGAGTACGTTCGTCGGCGCCGAACCCGGCAATACCACCAAGCCCGTGACGCTCGCGACGCCCGAGCCCGAACACCCGATTCTGATCCACAAGCTCGTCGGCGAAACGTTCATGGACGTGAGCTTCCTGCCCTTCCCCTACTCGGGCGTGCCGAGCGAAGGAACCGAGCTGCTGTCGGCCAAGTCTGACGGCAGCGATCTGTGGTTCTCCGGCGGCGGCGCCGCCTCCGGTCCCGCGGCCCCCAAGGAAGGTTCGGTCCCGAGCCCCCCGCTGGCGGTGCACTACTCCGAACCCTTTTATCAGCAGGCCCCGATCGACACCTCGCTGTTCGGCCCCGAAGACCGCTTTGTCGACATCGCCCCCATTCCCGATACGCGGAGCGCGTGGGTCGCCGACCAACCGTACTCCCAGCGTGAGAACGTGACGGCCAAGGCCAAAGTGGCGCTGATCGACACCGATGGCGAAACACACCTCGACACGCTGCCCGTCAGCGGCCCCGGGCGCGGCAGCGCACAGGTGATTGCGGCCACCGGCTCCGAAGAAGCCTGGATGGCGACATCTGCGGGATGGATCTTCCATTACACCAACGGCACGGTTCTGCCCGAAGACACCGATCCCTACTGGGTGAGCACGATTACCGTGCGCCCGAACGAGTCTGTCGCCCAGTTCGTACCCGATGCGCCCCCGCCGGACGATTCGCAGCTCCTCGCGCCGCCGCCGGTCGCGATCGAACAGGCCGCGAGCGTGGAAACGCCCGCGCCCGAGATCATCCCCGCGTTACTGAAAGACGTCAAGGTCGCCCGCCGCGGCTTGACCGTGATCGTCAGCTTCAAGCTGGCCGGCCTGGCCGACGTCCAGCTGCTCGCCAAGCGCGACGGCAAGGTGATCGCACGGACCGCGAAAGAGCGCCTGAAGGCCGGCAAGCACTCACTGAAGCTGAGCTTCAGCGTCAAGCGCTGGCCGACCGGCCTGAGCTTCAAGACGAAGGCGCTCGTCAAGCTCAAGCCGGTCCCGGCGACCGGCTGTGAAAACGAACCCTCCGCGGGGGGTGGCGGCAGCGGCACGGGGCCGAACGCGGTCACCACCGCGTGCGAAGCGGCCTCGCCCAGCTCGCCCGGCACGGGACCGAACGCCGTCACCACGAGCCTGCGCCGATGAGCCGCGGGCGCGTCGTCAATCGCCGCACCGGCACGGTCGCGGGGCTCGTGCTGCTCACGCTGCTCGGCGTCGGCTACGCCGCCCGCCTGACCGGCTCGGGGGCGCGTGCGGCCACCGCGGGCAGCGACCCCCAGCCCCAGCCCGTGCTCGGCACCGCCGACGGAAGCACCGTGCTGATGGGCGCCGCGACCGCCGGCGAATCGGGTGAAGCGTGGGCCTATCGCGTGCTCCCGCTGAACGTGCCGCCGCCGTCCAATTCCTCGGGCCGCGTCCAGTTCGCCGCTCCGATGGGCAGCTCTCCGCAGGGGCAGCTCGTGTTCGAGCGCGCCACCGACGCCGACTCGGACTGGACGATCCAGGAAACACCGCTGAACGAAGAAGGCCAGCCCTATCGCGGCATGCAGCCCGATCGCACCTCTGCGCAGATCACCCCGCACGGCGGCGGGCTGCTCGTCGGCGAGGACTCCACGCGCCCGTCGGGCAAGCAGCTCGTCGTGCTCGCGCGCGATCACGGCGGGCGCTTTCGCGTGCTGAGCGAACCGCCTGCGGGCATCCTGCCCGAAGCCGGCGAAGGCGGCGACGCCAACGCGGGTGCGCTGGCCGAATCCAGCGGCGCCGGCGCGGTCGCCGACGCGGCCGTCGAAAACGAAGGCCACACCGAAGCGTATTTCGGCGTGTTCGGGCGCAACAAAGGCACGAGCGTGATCCACTGGAACGGGACGAAGTGGTCGCGCGAACCGGTCGAACTGCCCAAGACGTACACGGGCTCGTTTCAGATCGTCGCGCTCGCCGGAACCACGCCCCAGAACCTGTGGCTGCTGGGCAAGCCCAGCGCCGAATCAGGGCTCGGCCCGATGCTGTTCAAGCGCGTTGAAAAGTCCGGCGAATACCGCTGGGAACCGGTCGAACTGGGCGCGGCGCTGTTCGCACAGGCCGCCACCCCCGCGCAGGGCGTCTCCGGCGTGGCGCCGCTGTCCAGCCCCGGCCAGCCGCTGACCGCCTCCGAACTGGGCGTGTGGATCGACGGCAACCTGCAGGCGCCCGGCGGCGGGGCCGACGGGTATGACTTCACGCTCTACTACGACATCGCCGAAAGCAAGGTCACGGCCAGCTGGTGTGACGCGCATGCGAGCGGCGGGGAAGCGCTGTGCACCCATCCGTTCGGCGCGCGCTTCGGCCGCCTCGCCGGCTATCGCAGCTTCGCCTTCGACGGCCCCGGCTTCGGCTCGCGGATCATCACCAACCCGCTGGCGCCCGGGGGTGAAGACTCGACGAACATGGGCTCCTACCTGAGCCTCGAAGGCACGGCGTTCCGGCGGATGCCGGGCGCGGGCCCCGACGACGCTCCCGGCGGCGCGTTCTACAGCCCGAGCGACGGCTGGCTGGAAGGACCGGTGCAGATCACCTCCACGCCCGTGCCCCAGCGCCTTCAGAGCTGGCCCGTGTCTGCGCGCGCCCCGTTCACGGCGATCGCCCCGGCGCCGGGGACGCCTCCGGGCGACCCGAACGCGCAGGCGCTGGCCGTCGGCGCCGACGGCGTCGTCGCCCGCTACACCCCCGGGCAGGGCTGGCAGCGGGAGTTCCTGCAGACGAGCAGTGGCGCGGTCAGCTCGCCGACGCTGCGTGCCGTCGCCTGGCCTGAACCGAACCGTGCTTATGCCGTCGGCGACCTCGGCGCGATGTGGCTGTGGCGCGCGGAAACGGGTTTGTGGGAGAAGGATCCCGCCGCGCCGCCTGAGGGTACCCACGCCGACCTGCTCGGGATCGCGTTCGATCCGGAGAACTCCGCGATCGGTTATGCGGTTGGGCTGGGAGGCGTGCTTTGGCGTTACGACAAGACGTGGACGCCGGAACAGCTGCCCGAACCATTTCAGAAGGACAGCGAAGGAGACCCCGAAGACACGCTCAAAGCGAACTTCACCGCTGATGCGTTTGCGGGCTCAGAGGCCATGGTCGTAGCCGAACACGACCTGCTCGTCAACAGCGGCTCCGGTTGGCAGGTAGAACCTGAAGTGCATGCACTCCTGGCCGGGCTGCCAGGTTCCGAGCTATACACGGTAGCTGGACTGCCCAATGGTGGCGCGGTGCTGGCTGGGCATGATGTTGTGCTCGTGCGCAACAGCGCGGGGGCGCCGTGGCACTTCTCCGAACAGCCGCTCGTCGACGAGACGGCCGTTGCCGCGGCCGCCTATCAGGAAGGATCGACGGTCAGGGCGGTGCTGTCCGTGGTGCCCGACTTCACCTACCCGCCAGCGCTGATACTCCCGCCGGAAGATCCGAATGTCCCACCTCCCCTGGTTCCGCCCAACCCGCTACCCGGCGATGGCTACTTGCTGCGCGAAACTCCCGGCGGCTGGGAGGACGAGGAGCGCGCCGCCTACGCCGGCGACAGCGAGGACAAGCCGGTCAAGACCGACCCGATCATGGCGCTCGACCTCGGCAGCGAAGGCTCCGGATGGGCGGTGGGCGGCTGGAGCGGTCACGCCGACGATGCGGGACGCGGCACCGATGCCAGCGGCAGCGCCGGTCAGGCTGTCCGCGAAAACGTGCAGACCGCAGGGATCTACAGCTACGCACCCGCGGGCAACCCCCCGGGCCCGCCGGGCACGGCCATCTCGCCTGTGCCCCTGACCTCGGGTGTGGCGACGTTCGCCCTCGCCGGGCACGCCGAGTGCGTCGAACCCTGTGCGGACCTCGCCGACGAGGGGATCGCGCCCGACCGCAACCTGACCTCGGCGCTGAGCACGATCGGCGGGCTCTCGACCCAACCGAACGGTCCGCGCATGCTGCTCTACACGGGCGGGCACGAGACGCCGGGCGAGGGACCGGAGTCGCCCGCCGAGGCCGATCGCTTCGCCGAACTGCTCGCTCAGGGCGGCGGCCTGCCGGTCTACCCGGCGCTGTCTGCGGGCGACAGCGAAGGCGGCGAAGCGAGCGCGTTCACGACGGCGTTCGCGGGCTTTGACGCGCCCTTCGGCGAAGGCGGAACGCCGGCGGGCATCAGCACCGCCGACATCCCGGCACCGAGCGGGCCCGTGCGTCCGGGGGCGCGCACCCACTACGCCTTCGACTCAACCGGCCCGGCGGGGACCGTGCGCGTGATCGTGATCGACAACTCGCGCGGCTCGCTGGCGGCGAGCGACCCCTACCAGAACCCGGCCGAACCGCAGGCGCCGTGGCTGGAAGAGATGCTCGCCGACGCCCGCGCGCGCGGCATCCCCGCGATCGTCGTGGGCAGCCGCGAGCTCAACCCCAACCTGCCGCCGGCGCTGAACGTCGCCACCGACGCGAGCGAAGCGGCGCAGATCATGGTCAACGGCGGCGCCTCGGCGTACCTGTACGAGCGCCCGGAAGAAAACCGTGCCAGCCAGATCCCCGCTGGCTCCTCGGTCACGATCCCCGAGTTCGGCACCGGCGCGCTCGGCTACCGCTCGGCGATCTCCGACTCGTTCACGCCCGGCCAGCCGGATGCGCTGTTCGGCACCGCCGGGTATCTGCTCGTGAGCGTGAACGTCGCCGCGCGCAACCCCGCTACGAACGTCGCGCCCGTCAGCGCGCAGTTGATCCCGCTCGTGCAGAGCCTGTCGCTGGATCCGGTCGACGGCACGCTGCTGCGACGCAGCGCTCCGGCGCTGTTCCAGGGTCTCGGCCGCCGTCCGATCGCCGGTGATCGCTGGGGTCCGGTCTCGGCCTCCAGCGGCAATCCCAGCCCGCCCGGCGCGGACCCCTACAGCGTGTTCCCGCCGACGCAGTGCCTGCAGTCGGACTGCTCGAGCCGGATCGAACCGGAATACACGTTCACCTCCTCCGAACCGGAAGTCGCGAACTTCGTCGAGCAGGACCCCGAATCGACGAACCTGCGCAAGCCGCTGCAGAACGCGGAAGGGCACGTGATCCCCGACCCGCGCTCGGGTATCCTGTGCGCGTTCAACGCGGGCACGACGACGGTCACGGTCTCCGCGGGCGGGCTGTCCTACTCGACGCAGGTGACCGTCCTGGGCGGCAGCGTCGAGCAGCCCTGCGGGACCGTGCCGCTGGCCGCCA
>CABEDD010000072.1_pt1 | contig 26293 bp, 26 predicted proteins | sample 3132901 | NCBI WGS metagenome assembly CABEDD01 (sample SAMEA5534329, study PRJEB31848) | metagenome | biome: tundra; feature: field; material: soil | place: USA | collected 2013-05 | depth 0.15 m
CACCGCCTCGGTGATGTACCCACTCGGCTGGAACCAGGGAGGCTGGCAGTAGATGCCCCCGCGAGCAACGGCATATACCGACACGCAGCCGCTGAGCATCCCGGCCGCGCCGAGTCGCCGGACCCGGCAGTGGGGAAGAGACGTCCCGGCCGCGTCGCGCGGCCGGACTCGGCGGCGGGGAAGAGTGACGAGGGTCATCTCCTCGGTCATGCTGGGGGGCGTCGTCCTGCTGATCCTGACGGTGGTGGTGGGGATGGTGCTCGGCCTCTGGCGCTTCGTCGTGATCGACACCGGATCGATGCGCCCGACGCTCAACCCTGGGGATGTCGCCGTGCTGACATCGGAGCCGGCCGCCGACCTGCAGAAAGGCCAGATCGTCGCCTTTCACCCGCCCGGCGAACCGCACCTCACGGTGACCCACCGGGCCGTCTCCGTCAAGGAGACCACAAATGGAGTCATCTTCCAGACGAAGGGTGACGCGAACAACGCCAGGGACCAGTGGCGTGCGCACATCGTTGGCAACACCGTATGGCACGAGGACTTCAGGTTGCCAAAACTTGGATATCTGGCCGTGTGGAGCCAGCAACGCCTGGCGCGCTTCGGCCTGCTCAGCATCATCGTGATCCTGCTCGTAAGTATGCAGCTGGGCTGGATCTGGCGACCGTCACAGACGACTTAGGTCCTACCTTGCGACGAGCTGTGGGGCGTGTTGGGCGAGGGGGCTGCAGGTCTCTATATAAACTTTTGGACCGCGTACGCTATGGTTATACGCAACCCAAAGTGTTAATACCAAGACTCAACCCCCTTTACTCCAGCGAGCGCTGCAGTCGCTCCAGCACCCGCACCACGCGCAGTCCGCTGTGCCCGTCCGAGCGCGGCGTCTGTCCGGTGCGGACGCACTCGATGAAGTGCTCGCACTCGACTCGCAGCGGCTCCAGGCTGGGGATGTGCGGGGAGTAGATGTCGCCCGAGCGGGCGCTGTAACGGGTCCCGGGGGGGGAGCGGGTGTCCTCGTCAAAGCCCTTGTCGTAGACCGTCAGCTTGCCCTCGATCCGCATGTCGTCGAACGTCGCCATGCGCTTGGATCCGACGACCGTCATGCGCCGCTCCTTGTGCGGGTCCAGCCACGACAGGTGCAGGTGCGCGACGGCGCCCGATCCGAAGCGCAGGTAGCAGAAGACGATGTCCTCGACGCCCTCGCGCACGTAGGAGGATCCGCGTGCCTCACACTCGACGGGCTCCTCGCCGATCAGCGCCAGCACGACCGACACGTCGTGCGCGCCCAGGCTCCACAGCGCGTTCTCGTCGGCGCGCAGCTGGCCGAGGTTCAGGCGGTTGCCGTACACGTAGTACAACTCCCCGAGCTCGCCCCCGTCGAGCAGCTCCTTGAGGCGATGGATCGCCGGGTGATACTCGAGCAGGTGTCCCACCATCAGGGTCTTGCCCGCCAGCTCGGCCGCCTCCACGGCGAGCCGGGCGTCGGCGGCGCTCGTCGCCAGCGGCTTCTCCACGAAGCAGTGCTTGCCCGCTCGCGCGACCCGCACGGCCAGCTGGGAGTGCGTCGCCACGGGCGTGGCCAGCATGATCGCGTCGAGCTCGGGATCGTCCAGCAGATCCTGCAGGTCCGCCGCCGTCCGCGCGCTCGGGTAGGCCTTGCTCAGCTTCTCGCGGGCCGGCTCGGAGGAGTCGCACAGCCACGTCAGCTCGCAGCCCGCGATCGCGGCGAGGTTGCGCGCGAGGTTCGGCCCCCAGTAGCCGAGCCCCGCGACTCCCACCCGGATAGGCGCCACGGCGCCGGACTCGGGCGGGGACGTGCCCGGCGGGCGCTCAGACGGCGGCACGTCCGGCCGTTCGCCGGCGCGCGTCCCGGAGCGCATCAGGCCAGCGTCCCGATCGCCGCGACGCAGCGCTCGGCCGCGTGCCCGTCGCCATAGGGGTTCGGTCCCCCGAAGGCGGGCGCCGAATCGGCCGGCGGCTCCCGTTCCAACGCCGCGACCGCGGCGTCCGGGTCGAGGTCCACGAGCGTGTTCCAGCCCGCCTCGACGGTCTCGACCCACTCGGTGTTCGCGCGCAGTGTGACGCAGGGCACCCCGGCAAGATACGCCTCCTTCTGGACACCTCCGGAATCGGTCACGACCGCCCGCGCCTGGCACAGCAGTGCGCTCAGCTCGGCGTAGGGGAGGGGCTCTGTCAGCGTCATGCCCGGCGCGTCCGCCAGCTCGCCCAGCAGTCCCGCATCCGTCAGACGCGCGCGCGTGCGCGGGTGCACAGGGAACACGACCGGTCCCGGCAGCGCTCGCAGCAGCGCCACCAGCATCGACAGCCGCGCCGGGTCATCGACGTTGCCGGCGCGGTGCGCCGTGCACAGCAGGTACTCGCCCGGCTCCACCCCGTACTTCGCGGGCGTCTGGGTGTCGGCGCGCGCGCTCGGCAGGCGGCGCAGCGCGACGTCGACCATCACGTCCCCGACCACCTCGACGCGGCCGGGCACCGACTCGGCCCGCAGGTTCGCCGCCGCTGTGTCTGACGCGCACAGCAGCAGCTCTGAGAGGTGGTCGGTCAGGACGCGGTTGAGCTCCTCGGGCATCGTGCGGTCATGCGAGCGCATTCCCGCCTCGACGTGCACGACCGGGATGTGAGCCTGCGCGGCGGCGAGAGCCCCCGCGAGGGTGGAGTTGGTGTCGCCGTACACGAGCGTCGCGTCCGGCCCGCATTCGTCCAGCAGCGGCTCCAGCGCGGTGAGCATGCGCGCCGTCTGGGAGGTGTTGGATCCGCCCCCGATTCCCAGCTCACGGTCGGGCGCGGCGAGACCGAGGTCGCGAAAGAAGACCTCCGAGAGCGCGTCGTCGTAGTGCTGGCCGGTGTGCACCAGCACCTCCTCGTGCTGCGCTCGCAGCGGCCCCGACACGGCCGCGGCCTTGATGAACTGGGGACGGTTGCCGACGACGGTGAGTACGCGCACGGGTGCAGCCTACGCGGCTGCACCCACGACCGACGTCGACCAATCGATCACCGATGTCGGCCTGACCACGTGGCGCTGCAGTCCGAGCTCCTTGGGCTCCAGCCCGAGTGCGAGCCCGACCAGCTGGGGCAGGTGCAGGACCGGCATCTTCAGATCGCGCCCGACCGTGCTTTCGGCGGCGGGCTGCTGCAGGTCGAGGTTCAGGTGGCACAGCGGGCATGGCGTCACCAGGCAGTTGGCGTCCGCGTCGACCGCGTCGCCGAGGTGGCGCCCGGCCTGCGTGAGGGAGGCCTGCTTGTTCATCGTGATGATCGGAAACCCGCAGCACTTGCGCGCGCCCGCGTACTCGATGACCGTGCCCCCGAGCGCGTCGATCACCTGCTCCAGGTAGTGGTCGCGCGGGTGCTCTGAGTCGATCCCCAGGCGCGCGCGGGGGCGCACGATGTAGCAGCCGTAGAACGGCCCCACGCGCAGGTTCGTAAGCGGGCGGCGCACCCGCGAACTCAAGCTCTCCAGGCCGATCTCCTCGACCAGCAGCCACAGGAAGTTCTTGTTCGTCAGCGGGTGGGCGGGGTCCTTCTCATACGAGAGACCCTCGGGAGCGAGCGTCTGGTTGACGTGCGCGCGGTACTCGGCGTTGGCGTCCAACCGCTCCTGGCACTCGCCCTGGGCGCCCTGGCAGGTCGAGCAGATGTTCATCATCAGCTCCGCGCCCTCCACCTGTTGGGCGAGCGCGAACGTGCGCGCGTTGAGCGTGTCCGCGAGCTCCTGGTTGTGCTCGGCGATCACGCCGGCGCCGCAGCAGGAGGCGCGGTCGAGCTCGACCAGCTCGATGTCCAGCAGCGGCGCGATCTTGGCCATCGAGCCGTGCAGCTCGGGGGTGAAGCCGCGGCTCACGCAGCCGGGCCAGTAGGCGACCTTCATGGGTTGGCGCTCCCTTCCTTCGAGGATTCCGCGGGATCCGCGCCGCCCGCCGCGACGGTCGCGGCGGCGGCGTCCTGGTCTTCGTCCTCCCCGGAGACGTAGAGGTTCAGCTCGTGGCGCTGGGGGCGGCCCTCGACGGTCTGGTAGATCCGCCTGACCGCCTGCAGATCGCCCTTGGGGATCTTGTGGCCGAAGACGATCCCCTTGATGGACATCTTCCCGCGCAGGATCCCCTTGACAGCCGTGGGCAGCGTGGAGAGCATCTCTTTGCCGGCGGCGGGGTGGAACTTGGCGAACCAGGAGTTGCCGCCGTAGGAGCGGGGCACCATCTCCGCCTCGTGGAGCAGTCCGTAGTCGCGCACGAGCGTGGTGATCGCCTGCTCGTGGCGGTGGCCGTTGTTGCGATCGACGATGTGCTGGTCTGAGCCGGCGATCCGGCGCAGGCGCATGATCTGGCCCATCGGGTTGACGTCCTTGGGGCAGGCCTGCACACACTTGAAGCAGTGCGTGCAGTCGTAGATCCCCTGTGGGTCTTCGGCGAGGTCGCGCAGGCGGACGTCCTGTTGGTCATCGCGCGGGTCTCCCACGAAGCGATATGCCTTCGCCAGCGCCGCCGGGCCGACGAAGCCGGGGTCCACCTCCATCGCCAGGCAGTCCGACACGCAGGCGCCGCACTGGATGCAGGCCATCGTCTGGGTGATGTCCACCATGCTCTCTTTCGAGGCGATGTACTCGCGCTCGGGCACGGGCTGCTTGGCGATCAGCCACGGCGTGACGCGCTGGACCTTCTTCCAGTGCACCGCGTCCATGTCCACGATCAGGTCCTTGAGCACGGGCATGTTGCCCATCGGCTCGACCTCGATCACGCCGTCGCGGGCGCCGGCGCGCGCGGCGTCGAGGTGGGTGTGGCACGCAAGCGAGGGTTCGCCGTTGACGCGCACCCCGCACGAGCCGCAGATCGCCTGGCGGCACGAGCAGCGGATCCCGATCGAGCCGTCGAATTTCTCGCGCGCCTGGAGGATCCCCTCGAGCACCGAGCGGTGGGGCTCGAGCTCGACCGTGTGCTCATCCCAGTAGGGGGCTTCTCCCGCCTCCGGGTCATAGCGGCGAAGCCGCAGGGTGAACTGCTCCGGTGGCCTGTCGCGTGTTTCAGCCATGGTTGGCGCTCCTGCTCTGTCGGACGGAACGGTCTGAGGTCGGGAGAGGGAAGACCATCAGTATTTCCTCACCTCCGGCTCCCACTGCGTGAACGTCACCGGCGAGTAGCTCACCTGTGGCCCGTCCTCGCCGCGGGAGATATCGATGTGCTTGAGCCACTCCTCGTCGTTGCGATCGGGGTAGTCGGTGCGGTACTGGGCGCCGCGCGACTCCTTGCGCTCTAGCGCCGCCACGACGGTGGTTTCGGCGCAGTCGACCATGAAGCCGAGCTCCATGGCGCCGAGCACGTCCTGGTTGAAGACGGTGCCGCGGTCATCGATCCACGCCCTGCCGGTCTCCTCGCGCAGGCGGTGGATGGTCTCCAGGGCGCTCCGCAGCCCCTGCTCGTCACGGAAGACGGCCGCGTAGCGGTTCATGACATCGCCGAGCTCGTTCTTGATCTCCGACACGCGCCGGCCGTCGCGCGGGCGGGCGATGATCGAGTCGATCTCCGCGGCGTCGGCCTTCAGGTGGGCGTCCGCATCGACCTCTGGGACCCCCATCCCGGCGGCCCTGCCAGCCGCGTGTTCGCCGGCGCGGCGGCCGAAGATGAGCGTGTCCAGGAGCGAGTTGGCGCCGAGCCGGTTCCCGCCGTGCACCGACACGCAGGCGACCTCGCCGGCCGCGTACAGGCCCTCGATCGGGGTGCGCCCGTCAACGTCGGTCTTCACGCCGCCCATGATGTAGTGCTGGCCGGGGCGGATCATGATCGGCTCGCGCGTGATGTCCACGCCGGCGAAGTCGCGTCCGAGGTTCACGATCTCGCGCAGCGCCTCGAGCGTGCGCTTGCGCGGCACGACCGTCACGTCCAGGTAGATTCCCGCTCCGCCGGGACCGACGCCGCGCCCCTCGTTGATCTCGATCTGCTCGGCGCGGGATACGACGTCCCTCGACGCGAGCTCCATCTTGTTCGGCGCCGACTTCTGCATAAAGCGTTCGCCGTCCGAGTTCAGCAGATGGGCGCCCTCGCCGCGTGCGCCCTCGGTGATGAGCATGCCGGTCTCGACCAGGCAGGTGGGGTGGTACTGGACCATCTCCATGTCCATCAGCGGGGCGCCGGCCCGGTAGGCCATCGAGATCCCGTCGCCCGTGACGATCAGGCCGTTGGTCGTGGGCCTGTAGGCCTGCCCGGCGCCGCCGCACGCCAGGATCACGTTCTTGGCCTTGAAGACCTCCATGACGCCGCTGCGCACGTCTCGGGCGATGACCCCGCAGCAGCGGCCCGACTCGTCGGCGATGAGCGAGGTGGTGAACCACTCCTCGTAGCGCTCGACGGTCTCGTGGTGCTTCATCAGCTGCTCGTAGAGCACGTGCAGCATCGCCTGGCCGGTGATGTCCGCGACGTATGCGGTGCGCTTCATCGAGGCGCCCCCGAACGCGCGCAGGTCCAGCTCGCCGCGCTCGTTGCGGTGGAACGTGACGCCGATGTGCTCCAGGTGCATGACCTCGCCCGGAGCCTCTGAGCACATGATCTCGATCGCGTCCTGGTCGCCCAGGAAGTCCGAGCCCTTGACCGTGTCATACGCGTGCGAGCGCCAGTCGTCGTCCACGCTGATCGCCGCGTTGATCCCGCCGGCGGCGGCCACCGAGTGCGAGCGCACGGGGTGGACCTTGCTCATGATCGCCACGCTCGCGCCCTCCTGTGCGGCGGCGAGCGCCGCGCGCTGACCGGCGAGGCCGGCCCCGATGATCAATACGTCGTGTGCTGGCATGTCTCCCCGCGGGTCGATTCGGAGGATGTGGAGGGCTGACGGCGCCCGGCCCGAGACTCTATAACGCGCGGGGCACTCGGTGCCGCGTCCCCCTGGGCGCCCGCCTCACCGCGCGCTCACCGCGCCGAGGCCGGGCGCAGCGCCTTGCGCAGCGCGGCGACGGTCACCACGCCCCGCAGCACGCCCTGCTCGTCGACCGCGACCATCGCCCCCAGGCGCCCCAGACCCTCGCTGCGCAGCAGCGATTCCACCGGCTGATCCTCAGCGATCCGCACCGGCAGGTCCTGCTCGAGCACATCGGCCACTCCCAGCGCCGGGCGCCCGGCGGCGATCTCCTCCTCGACGCGCTGTTCGCGCACGACGCCGAGGAAGTGGCGCGCCGGATCGACCACCGCGAACCACGGCCAGCGGTAGCGCAGGAAGAACTGCTCCTGGGCGTCGAGCAGGCTCAGCCCGGCGGGGATCGTCACGGGCTCGCGGTCCATGATGTCGGCGACGGTGATGTTCTGGATGCGCTGGCCGAACGTGCCCTGCGCGACCGCGCCGCTCGCCGCCTGGTAGAGGATGAACGCCAGCACCATCGTGAAGAGGCCGAACGAGTCGCCGCGCCCGAGCCCGACGAGCCCGAGCGCGCCCAGCACGAGCGCGAACGCCTGCCCGGCGCGGCCCGTCCAGCGCGTGGCGCGGTTGCGGTCGCCCGTGCGCCACCAGATCAGCGCCTGGGCGATCTGGCCGCCGTCCAGCGGAAACGCCGGGATCAGGTTGAACACGAGCACGAGCGCGTTGACCGTCGCCACCCAGCTCAGCCACACCAGCGCCGGTGTGGCGCGGATGTTGGCGCTGCCGGTCGCCACTTCGGCGAAGTGCCCTCCCGGCGCCGCCAGCCCGGCGGCGAGGGCGCAGACGACGATCACCGCGAGCGTCACCAGCGGGCCGGCGATCGCCACGCGGAATTGCATCCCCGGCGTGCTCGCGACCTCGCGCATGCGGGTCAGCCCGCCGAACGCCCACAGGTCGATGCCGACCACCGACAGGCCGTTGCGCCGGGCGACGAGCGCGTGGCCGAGCTCGTGCAGGATCACCGACGCAAAGAACGACAGCACGACGGCGACCGCGACCAGGTAGGCCGTCGTGTTGGCGCCGCCGAGCACTTCGTGGAAGTAGGGCGTCGTGAATATGACGAACAGGAACAGCACCACGAACCAGCTGACGCCCACGCCGATCCTGATCCCGAAAACGCGGGCCAGCTGGAAGTTCGTACGTGGCATCATGACTTCAATGGTAGGCCCAGAATGGGTTTGACCCTGCATGTGGTCGGGGCTCCCCACGAGCTTGGGTTGCGCCGCCGCCCGTGTGACGGTGTTGCGCGGCGTGCGCGGCGATCTCTACGCCCGCGGACGACTCCGGGCGATGATCGCCTCGAAGTCGCTGCCCGCTGGCAGCGTTCCGTACTCCAGACCTCTATCGCCGGCCAGACGCCCGGCGCAGAACGCGTCGGAGACCGCGTTCGGCGCGTGCCGGACCAGCAGCGAGCCCTGCAGCGCGAGCGCCATGTCCTCGACGATGCGCCGTGCCCCGCACTCGACGCCGTCGAAGCTCGAGAGCTCGCCCTTCAGCCGCTGCACGTGGGAGTCCAGGCGCTCCTGCGCGCCACTCGCAAGCTCCAGCTCGTCGAAGAACGCCTCGAGCGAGCTGGGTTGCTTGGCCAGCGTCCGCAGCACGTCGAGGCAGATCACATTGCCCGAGCCCTCCCAGGCGGAGTTAACCGGCATCTCGCGGTACAGCCGCGGCATGCCCGACTCCTCCACGTAGCCGTTGCCTCCGAGGCACTCCAGCGCCTCGGCTGCATGCCCGGGGCCGCGCTTGCAGGTCCAGTACTTGGCCACGGCGGTCGCCAAGCGCCTGAACAGCGCCTCGTGCTCGTCGGTCTCGGCCTCATCGTATGCGCGCGCGAGCCGCATCGCCGTGATCGTGGCCGCCTCGGACTCCACACACAGGTCCGCGAGCACGTTTGCCATCAGCGGTTGCTCGATCAGGGGCTTGCCGAAGGCCGAGCGGTTGGCGCAGTGATGGGTGGCGATGGCAACGCCCAGGCGCATGCCGGAGGCCGAGCCCAGGGTGCAGTCCAGGCGGGTGTGGTTGATCATCTCGACGACCGTCGCCACACCCCGGCCGGGCTCGCCGACCATCTGCGCCCAGGCACCGTCCAGCTCGATCTCGGCGGAGGCGTTGGAGCGGTTGCCGAGCTTGTCCTTGAGGCGCTGGATATGGAAGCGGTTGCGGGTTCCGTCGGGGAGGATGCGCGGCAAGAGGAAGCAGGAGAGCCCCTCCTCGGCCACCGCCGTTATGAGAAACAGGTCCGACATCGGTGCCGAGCAGAACCACTTGTGGCCGGTCAGCTCGTACTCGCCGCCGCCCAGCGCCCGCGCGGTTGTCGTGTTGGCGCGCAGGTCCGACCCGCCCTGCTTCTCGGTGAGCGACATCCCGCAGGTCACGCCCTGCTTCTCGGCGGGTGGGAGGTGGCGTGGGTCGTAGGTCCGCGAGAACAGTCGTGGCTCCCACTCGGCGGCCAGGTCCGGCTGCTTGCGCAGCGTCGGCACGGCCGCGCAGGTCATCGAGATCGGACACCCGTGGCCACCCTCGGCTTGAGAGATCGTCATGAACGTCGCCGCGCGCGCCGCGTGCGCGCCGGGACGCTTCTCCGTCCAGGGCATGCAGTGCAGTCCGTGGGAGATCGAAGTTGTCATGAAGCGGTGGTAGGCCGGGTGGTAGTCGACCTCGTCGATGCGGTTGCCAAAGCGGTCGTGGGTGCGCAGGACGGGCACGTTCTCGTTGGCGAGCCGGCTCAGCTCGATCGCCTCGGCACTGCCCGCGAACGCGCCGAGCTCGCGCGCCTGCCCGTCGACCCAGGCGGCACCCTCGCGCTGCACCGCCTCCACGAGCGCCACGTTGCTGGAGTAGAGATCGATGCCCTCGAAGGGGAGAGCCTGGTTGAAGACCTCGTGGGTCTGCTTTGGCACGCTCTCGCGGACAGGGCTCTGATCGGGAAGGCTGGAGACAGTCGCCATGGCACCAGCTTACTCGTCCCTATAGCATCGCGGCCGGCCGCCGACGACCGCGCCGGCCGGACTCCCCCAGAGGGCCTGACTCCTCCAGGAGATCTCCGCCGAGCGGCTCGCCGGCTTGCCGGAAAATGGCTCGAGCGCCGCAGCGGCGGGCTCTCGGGCGAGGAAGCCCTACGGACCCCGCGAGGACGACACATGACCAAGATCAAGGTGCACAACCCCGTAGTCGAGCTCGACGGCGACGAGATGACCCGCGTCATCTGGTCGTTCATCAGGGATCAGCTGATCCTGCCGTATCTGGATGTTGAGTTGAAGCGTTACGACCTCTCGATCGAGAGCCGCGACTCCACGCGCGATCGGATCACCGTGCAAGCGGCGGAAGCGATCAAGGAGCATGGGGTCGGCGTCAAGTGCGCGACCATCACCCCCGACGAGGCGCGGGTGCAGGAGTTTGGGCTGCACGAGATGTACAGATCGCCCAACGGCACGATCCGCAACATCCTCGGCGGCGTGATCTTTCGCGAGCCGATCGTGATCTCCAACATCCCGCGACTGGTGCCCGGATGGACGAAGCCGATCGTGATCGGCCGTCACGCGTTCGGCGACCAGTACCGCGCCACCGATCTGGTTGTTCCAGGCGCGGGCAAGCTGATGCTCACCTACACGCCATCCGACGGCGGCGAGCCGATCGAGCTGGACGTGTTCGACTTCCCCGGCCCGGGGGTTGCGATGGCGATGTACAACCTCGACGACTCGATCCGCGACTTCGCGCGCGCGTCGATGCGCTACGGGCTGGACCGCGGCTATCCGGTGTATCTGTCGACCAAGAACACGATCCTCAAGAGCTATGACGGGCGCTTCAAAGACCTGTTCGCCGAGGTGTACGAGCAGGAGTTCAAGGCCGAGTTCGAGGCCGCCGGCCTCACCTATGAACACCGGTTGATCGACGACATGGTCGCCGCCTGCCTGAAGTGGGAGGGGGGGTATCTGTGGGCGTGCAAGAACTACGACGGCGATGTGCAGTCCGACACGGTCGCGCAGGGGTTCGGCTCGCTGGGGTTGATGACGAGCGTGCTGATGAGCGCCGACGGCTCGACGGTCGAGGCCGAGGCCGCGCACGGTACCGTCACCCGTCACTACCGGCTGCACCAGCAGGGCAAGCCGACCTCGACCAACCCGATCGCCTCGATCTTCGCGTGGACGCGCGGTCTACAGGCGCGTGGGCGGATGGACGATACGCCCGCGGTCAGCGAGTTCGCGCAGACGCTCGAGCGTGTGTGCGTGCAGACCGTGGAAAGCGGGAAGATGACCAAGGACCTCGCGCTGCTCATCGGAGCAGAGCAGGAGTGGCAGACGACGCAGGAGTTCCTGGGCTCGATCGACGAGAACCTAAAAAGGGAGATGAATCAATGAGCAAGCCACCAGTCAGAGTCACCGTGACCGGCGCCGCCGGACAGATCGGATACAGCATCGTGTTTCGCATCGCCTCCGGGCAGCTGCTCGGCCCCGAGCAGCCGGTGGATCTGCGGCTGCTGGAGATACCGCAGGCGATGGGAGCGCTGGAGGGGGTGGCGATGGAGCTGATCGACTGCGCCTTCCCGCTGCTGGCCGGCCTGGACCTGCACGACCATCCGGCGGACGCCTTCGATTCCACGAACGTCGCCCTGCTCGTCGGCTCGCGACCGCGGACGAAGGGCATGGAGCGCGCCGAGCTGCTGAGCGCCAACGGCGAGATATTCACGGGCCAGGGCAAGGCGCTGAACGCCGTCGCGGCCCCCGACGTGAAGGTGCTGGTGGTCGGCAACCCCGCCAACACGAACTGCCTGATCGCGATGAGCAACGCGCCCGACGTCCCGCGCGAGCGGTTCACCTCGATGATGCGCCTCGACCACAACCGCGCGGTCGCCCAGCTGGCCACCAAGCTGGCGGTCCCCGTCACCGATGTCTCCAACATGGGTGTGTGGGGCAACCATTCGCCGACGATGTACCCCGACCTGTTCCACGCCCTCCTGCGCGGCGAGCAGGCGGCGGCCGCCGTCGACGATCAGGCGTGGATCGAAAACGACTTCCTGCCGAACGTCGGCAAGCGCGGCGCGGCGATCATCGAGGCGCGGGGCGCCTCATCCGCGGCGTCGGCGGCGAACGCCGCGATCGACCACGTCAGCGACTGGGTCGCCGGCACCGACGGCGACTGGGTGTCGATGGGCGTCTGCTCCGATGGCTCGTATGGCATCCCAGAGGGTCTGATCTGCGGGTTCCCCTGCACCTGCGCGGGCGGCGAGTGGTCGATCGTGCAGGGTCTCGAGCTCGACGAGTTCTCCCGCGCGCGCATCGACGCCTCGGTGCAGGAGCTGGTCGGCGAGCGAGACGCGGTCTCCGATCTGGGCCTCATCTGAGGTGACCAGCCGCGCTAGATAACAAAAGGGCGCGGCATATGCCGCGCCCTTTTTTGTGACAGTGGTCTTGGGGCGATCAGCCTTTCGCGTGCCAGCCGCGGCCCTGCTTGTTTATTTTGTTTTCCTGCTCCAGTGCGGGCAGGACGCGGTAGAGGTAGTTCTGCTTGATGCCCATCTTCGTCGCGAGCTCGGGGATCGTGATTCCGGGCTGTCCCCGCACGAGCTTCAGCGCTTGCGCGGCGCGGGTGCCACTGCCTTTGCGCCGTCCGGCGCGTCGCCGTCCGGTGGTGGCAGTGGCGGCGGCGGGAGCCTCCGCGGCCGCTGCCGCTTTGGGGCGTCCCGGCGGGCGTCCCACTTTTTTGGCTTTGCGCCGGCCCGCTTTTTTGGGACGTCCCGGTGGGCGACCCAGTTTTTTGGCGGGCGCCTCCGTCGCGGCGGTGGCGGTTTTGCTGGAAGAGCCGGGCGGGCGCCCGGGTCCACGGCGAGGAGCGGCCGCGGCGACGCTCGCTCCGCCGATCCCGTCCAGTGCCGAAGCGGCGGCCGCGAGGCGATTGTACTCGTCAACCAGCGGACCCAGCTCGTTCAGCCGGGCGGTGATCTCTCGGCGCTTCTCATCAAGGAAGTCGGTCACGGTTCAATCCTCTTCACTAGTGTAAATGTGATCTAAATCACATCGATTTCTGCTTGCACCTTACACCATCGGCTGGCAGACGCTCTGCAAATTTGCAGGCGGGCCAGAGGTCCGACAAAATCGCCGGAAGGCCAGAGGTCCTGCAAATGCGCCGGCGGGCCGGGGGCCCTGCGAAATCGCCAGTGGCAAGACTCCCGCAAAATCGACGGCAGGCAAAATCGCCTCACGCAAAATGAGCGCGCAGCCGATCGAGCGTATGTGTGGCCTCGCGTTCGGGCATCCCCCCGACGAGCGCCCTGCCGACGATCGCACCGAGGGGGCCTAGTGGAGGATGAAACTCGTTGTGGTAGTCAAAGCGCGTGCCACCGCGCTCGGGCGCGAGCAGATACTCGGTGTGAGCGCGTGAGCGCGCTGGACCGCGACCCTCCCACACCGCGTGCGTGCGGGGATCGCACTCCACGAGCGTCCAGCGAACATTGAGGCTGACACCACGCAGATGGATGTGCTGATCCATCCGGTAGCCGACGTGCGCGGGCCCGTCGTCCACACGTCCCAGCCCGCGGTGGATCGTGACCCAGTCGCCGAGCCGCTCGGGGTCCATGACCAGCTTCCACACCTCCGCCGGTGCAGCGTCGATGTGGATGGATGCGGTGACGAGGCTCATCGTTTCATCGCCTGGAGACGTTCACCGCGCCGCGAGCTCCTCGACCGATTCCCACTCGCGCAGCGCGCATTCGACGGCCGCGTCGAAGGAGTGCAGATCGACCCCCAGCAGCTCGGCGGTGCGCAGGTGTGAGCGGCCGTGAGGCCCGCCGGGCAGCAGGTCGGTCTGCAGGCTTCCCATCAGCGCGCCCACCAGCTCGGGATCCTCCGCGGCGATCGCGGCCGCGATCGCCGCGGTCAGCGCCGTGGCGTTCACACCGAGCCCGACGGCGGGGCGCGGCAGCATCATCAGCTCGGCGATGCGCCGGATCATCTCGCCGTAGCTGAGCATGTCCGGTCCCCCCACGTCCAGCGAGCCGGCGGCGACGGAGGCGACGGTGGCCGCCGCCGCGAGCATCTCGGTGACATCGCGCGCGTCGATCGGTCGCGTGCGATGCGAGCGCCAGGCTCCCAGCGTGAGCACGGGCATGCGCTCGAGCAGCCGCACGAGAAAGCGAAACGAGCGCGAGCGCGCTCCGATCACGATCGACGCGTGCAGGGCGACGGTGTCGGGGACGGCCTCTCCCAGGATGCGCTGCACCTGCTCGCGGCTGCGCAGATGGGGTGAGAGCATGTCCTCGGCGCTGTCGTGCGCGCCGGCGCGCCGGCCGGCTGGGATCCAGCTCGCGGTGGGACCTCCGAGATAAACGATCCGGCGCACTCCGGCCGTCGCGGCGGCCGCGGCGAAGTTCTCGGCCGCGACACGCTCGCGCTCTGGAAATGGAGTGGCCAGCCCGCCCGCGACGTCCTCGCCCGAGGATGGAGAGCGCTCCATTGAGTGGATCAGGTAGTAGGCGACCTCGATGTCCCGCAGGGCATCGGCGAGCCCCTTGCCGGTGAGGACGTCCGCTGTGAGAACGGTGAGGGCGTCCGCGGTGAGAATGTCTACTCGTTCGGCGGCGGTGCGCGCGCGTGTGTGTGCCCGCGCGTTAACGCCCACGAAGTCAGACATGATCTCGCCCCCAAGGTCGGACATGATCTGAGGCCCAAGGTCGGACATGATCTGCGCCAGATCGACCCGAGCGGGGTCGCGCGCGAGCGCACGGACGTCGTGCCCGTCGCAGAGCAGCCGCGGGATGAGCCGCGAGCCGACGAAGCCGCTGGCGCCGGTGACGAGGATGCGCATGCCCGCAGATGATGACGACTGCGACCCGCGAGCCCGCAAACTGCGCTGAAAGCGGAGAGATTGTCACGAGAAAGTGACTTGAAATCGGGTGTTTCCGGGTAGGAATCGGTTTTCTCTGCGATTTGCGGATTGGCCCCCGAGCGGGCATGTCCGGCCATGCGATCATGGCCGCGGTCGGTCCGTTCAATCCACTCCATCACTCCATCGGGGGGCACGTGCAGAGAAAGCAGGGCAAGCGAGCAGCCAAGCAGGTCACGTGCGAGGACTGCTTCTTCCGGTGCAACCTCCTCTGTGCGCTGGACCTCGACGAGCCGTGCGCGACGTTTCGCCCGAACGAGGCCCAGCTGAAGCCGCCCCAGCAGCTGCGGTTCGTGTTCCGTCAGGAGCGCCGCACGCGGGCGGCCTGGGCGTTCCCCTCAGCCCAGGAGCAAGCGGCGCTGCACACCTGACCCGGACTCGCCGCATCCTCTGCACTTATCCTGAACCGGGATGAGACCCGAGATCCCCCTGCCGTCAGCGTGGCGTCGAGAGGCGCTGCGCACCAACCTGTGGCTCGTGCCGACGGTCGAGATCGTGCTCGCGGTCGCGCTCTTCGCCGGAACCTATGCGCTGGACCGGGCCGCGTACGACGGAACGCTGGGACTGCCGTCGTTTGTGATCAGCGGCACCGCCGATGCCGCCCGGCAGATCCTGACCGCGATCGCGGCGGCGGTGATCACGGTGGTGACGCTCGTGTTCTCGATCACGATCGTGACGCTGACGCTCGCCTCCACCCAGTTCGGGCCGCGGATGCTGCGCAACTTCATCCGCGACCGGATCACCCAGCTCACGCTCGGGAGCTTCGTGGCGACGTTCGTCTACTCGATCCTCGCACTCGTCTGCATCGGGCCCGGCGCTCACGGCGAATTCGTCCCACACGTGTCGATCACGGTCACGATGGTGCTGGTCGTCCTGGACGTCGCGGTGCTCGTCCTGTTTATCGATCACATCGCCAAGTCGATCCAGCTGCCGCAGGTCATCGCCAGCATCGCCGGCGACCTTGCGGGGGCGATCGAGACCGAAGCGGCGCTCACCTCCGCCGGCGCGGGCCCCAAGACAGGACCGTCGCTGTCGGAGATGCTCGTGCGACTCGACGAGGACAGCGGCGTCGTCCGCGCGCCTGGAAGCGGCTACCTGCAGTACGTGAGCATGAGCACGCTGATCGACATCGCCGGCGGAAGCCACGCGGTGATCCGCCTGCTGCACCGCCCCGGTCACTTCGTCGTCGAGGGCCAGCCACTGGCGGACGTATGGCCGGCCGCCGCCGCGCCCGGCGTCGCGCGAGCGCTCGGCGGCGCGCACGCCACGGGCCCGCACAGGACCCTCACACAGGATCTCTCCTTCGCGGTCGATCAGCTCGTGGAGATCGCCATCCGGGCGCTCTCGCCCGCGGTCAACGACACCTTCACCGCGCTGGCCTGCATCGACTGGCTCGGCGACGGGCTGTGCAAGATCGCCGATCGCTGGCGGCCGGCGACCGTGCATCGCGACGCCGCTGGTCACCTGTGCGTGATCACCGTCACGATCGGCTTCGACCGGCTCGTGCAGCGCGCGCACGACAAGATCCGCCAGGCCAGCCGCGGGATGCCGGCTGTGATGATCCGCCAGCTCGACGGGCTTGCGAAGGTGATGGCGCATACGAGCACTCAGGCTCAGCGCGAGTTGCTCGTCGAGCAGGCCGCCATGATCCTGCGCAGCAGCGAGGAGTCGGTGCCGGAGAAGGCCGACCGCGAGGATGTGCGCCGCCGGTACGACGCCGTGCTGGGCGCCGTCACCTCGACGACAGTGTCTCCGCAGCCGAAGGCAGGAGATGCCTGAAGGTCTTCATCGGGGTGGGTCGCCAGCGCGGGAAGATCTACCACATGCGCTCTGAGGCGATCATGGGGGTATATTTGGAGACGATCGGCAAAGCTCCAAGCAGAGGTGGTGGCCCAGATGGCGGCGAAAGATCGTAGTGGCAGCGGTAGTGGTGGATTCGGCAAGGCCGGCGAGGCGGCGCGCGGCGCGCGGCGCAACCGGTACATAGAGCGATTGATCGAGGACGAGGAGCTCCGCGGAAGCCTGATCGCCGCGTATGGCGCGGCGCGCAGCGCGTACGGGCGCATGAGCAACGGCAAGCCGGCGAGCACGGCGCTGTTCGAGGATCGCAAGCTCCAGAAGGAGCTGCGCGAGGCGGCGAGCGCGCTGCGCGATGCCGCGAACACTCTGCGCGAGCCCCCGCGCAAGGCCCGGCGTCGCCGTCGCGGCGGCGGGCTCGGCCGCAAGCTGGCGCTGCTCGCGATCGCCGGGGTGCTGGCGCTGGCGCTCAGCGAGGATCTGCGCGGAAAGGTGCTCGACCTGCTGTTCGGCGCCGAGGACGAGTTCGAGTACAGCTCGACGACGGCTCCGGTGGAGCCCGCGCCCGAGCCCGCACCGGCCTCCTGAGGACGGACGGCACCGAGATGGCGGCGACCGCCGGGGACACGAACCCGCGCGCGGGGGTTGCCGCCGTGCAGGGGCCGCACGCGGGAGGTGCCCCTGTGCGCAAGCCGCGCGCGGGGGTTGCGGCCGTGCGCAAGACGCGCCGGATCGCGGAGGGCGAGAAGGCGCAGCGGATCGTCGAGGCGATGCGCTCAAGCGTCGCGCGCCGCGGGACGGCGGGCTCGACGTTCGACCACGTCGCGCGCGAGGCGGGCGTGTCGCGGGGGCTGCTGCACTACTACTTCGGCACCAAGGAGCAGCTGCTCGTCGAGGCGGTCAGGCGCGACTGCGAGCTGCGCATGGAGCTGCTCGAGCGCCAGCTCGCGGGGGCGCGTACGGCGGAGGCGTTCATCGGGCTGATGGCCCGCAACCTGCAGCAGACCGTGCGCGAGGATCCCGATTTCGTGACGCTCATGTTCGAGCTGTTCACGCTGTCGCGACGCAACCGGGACATCGCGGCCGAGTACGCCAAGCTGATGCGGCGCACCCGCGAACAGGTCGCGGGCATGCTGACGAGCGCGCAGCGCGACGGCGTGGTGAAGCTGCACGCCGAGCCCGACACGGTCGCGGAGATCCTGTTCGCGCTCGGCGACGGGTTCGCGCTGCGGATGCTGACCGAGCCCGAGCGCGACTTCGAGGCGACCGTCGCGGCCGGGATCGCCTGCGCGCGCGCGTTGCTGGCCGATTGACGGGCCCTTCGCTCGGCAATCGGCCGATTGACGGGCCCTTCGCTCGGCAATCGGCCGATCAGGAGCCCCTCGGGCGAACAATCGGCGGATCGACCGCTCATATAATCGGGCCAGTAATGCCAATCTATGAGTACAGACGCCCCGACGGGAGCACGTTCGAGATCGTGCAGTCCTTCGCCGATGAGACGCTAACCCACGACCCTGACACGGGCGTGCCGGTGCAGCTGGTGCTGCACGCCCCGGCGGTGCATTTCAAGGGCAAGGGCTTTTACAACACCGACTACGGCACCCGCCGCCGCCAGCGCGAGAACGCCGCGGCTGCCGCCGAGGGATCGAAGCAGTCATCTGACGGCGGCTCGAAGCCGGAGGGGAAGGACTCCGCCAGCTCGGAGACCAAGGCGAAGCCCGAGTCGGGCGCTGCGGACTCCAAGAAGTCAGAGAAGCCCAAGCCGGTTGCCGCCAAGAGCTGAGCTGAGCAGGGCTCAGCCGGCCATGAACTGCGCGACGTCCGCGCGCCGTGCGGATTCGGAGATCGTCAGGCCTTCTTCGCCACTTGGCAGGGTGATCTGACTCGTCGACTTGAGCACATGCGTGGGGGGCGTGCCGTCGATCGCCAGCGCCCCGAACAGCCCCAGCAGCGTCGGGCCGCTCATGTCGGAGATGATCGCCGGCGGTGCGTTCCAGGCGATCAGGGGCAGGCGCACGAAGCTCGACACGGACAGCAGCTGGGACTTCATGTCGGTGAACAGCGCCTGCTGGTGTTCCTCGCGCTGGATGTCGGTTTCGCCCGGAGCGCACAGGTTCTCGCGGGTGCGCGCGAGCGCGAGCGCCTGCTTGCCGTTCAGGTGGTGGGTGCCGGCTGCCAGCCGCAGCGTGTAGCCGCCCCGGCTGAAGCCGCCGTCCAGGCGCGAGACGATGCAGCCTCCGGTGTAGTTCACGCCGCCCATCGCGTCGATCAGGGCGGGGAAGTTTTCGAAGTTGACTTCGACCAGGTGGTTGATCGGGATGCCGAGCCAGTTCTTGATCACCGCGATCGACTCCGCCGGTCCGCCGTACTCGTGGGCGGCGTTGATCTTCTGCAGGCCGTGCCCGGGGATTTCCACGACCGTGTCGCGCGGGATCGACAGGCGCGCGGAGTGCCCGCCGCCGGTGCGGATCAGCATGATCGTGTCCGAGCGGCCCGGCCCGGTGGTTTCGGCGCCCGGTTCCTTTGAGTTCTTCTGGCGGCGGTCGGAGCCGAGCACGAGGATGTTGTTGACGCTCATCAGCGGGTACCCGGCGGGGTCGAGCACGCTCGCGACGTTGCCCGGCGGAGAGGTGCGCTCGAAGTGGGAGCTGATCAGGAACAGCACGAGCGACAGCGCCAGCCAGGCGGCGATCAGTGAGAGCAGGCCGAGGATGACCCGCTTGGGGGTGATCCGCTCTCGCCATCCCCGTCGCGGCCTGGCGGCACGGGCGCGCTCGGCGCTGAGCGGGTCGAGCAGATCCGTGTCCTCGCGCCGCGGGCCCAGGCGCCGCCCGGCGCGGTAGCGGGTGTATTGGGGGGGCCGGTCGGGTGGAGTGGACATTGGGCGGAACCTATAGTTGCGCGATGAGCCTCGATAACCCTCCGGTTGGCACCCCTGCGCATGGTCGATTGCTGGTGTGCGCGACGCCGATCGGCAACCTCGACGACGTCACCCTGCGCGTGCTCGATGCGCTCAGAGACGCCGACGTGGTGGCGTGCGAGGACACGCGGCACACCCGAATCCTGCTCGATCGCCACGGCATCGACGCGGCGCGGCTGGTCAGCCTGCACGAGCACAACGAACACGCGCGCGCACGCGAGCTGACGGCGCGGATGCGCGCGGGAGAGACGGTCGCCCTGGTCAGCGATGCCGGCACGCCGTTGATCTCCGATCCGGGGTACGCATTGGTGCAGGAGTGCATACAGGAGGGGCTGCCGATCGAGGTGCTGCCGGGGCCGAGCGCGGCGGTGGTCGCGCTGGTCGCGTCGGGTCTTCCGGTCGATCGCTGGCGGTTCGTGGGGTTCCTGCCGCGTAAGCGGGCGGAACTCGAGCGCCTGCTGGTGGGGGACGAAGAGACGACGGTTGCATACGAGTCTCCACGGCGTCTCCGCGCCACGCTGGTGGTGTTGGCCGGCCTCGATCCCGAGCGGCCGGTGGCCGTATGCCGAGAGCTGACCAAGCTCCATGAGGAAGTCCGCCGCGGCAGCGCCTCCGAGCTGGCCGAGCACTACGCGCAGAGCCCGCCGCGAGGCGAGATCGTGCTCGTGATCGGCGCGGCCGGGTCAGATTCCGCCTGGTCGCGCCAGGAGGCGATAGAGGCCGTGCGCGAGCTGGTGCGGGCGGGCGCGCATCCCCGGCGTGCGGCGGCGGTTGTCGCGCAGCTGACGGGAGCCGCGACGAACGAGCTGTACCGGGAGCTTGCGCGCTCCGAGCAGTAGCCTGAGCGTCAGTGGTGTCCTACTACGTCACGACCCCCATCTACTACGTCAACGCCGCGCCCCATCTCGGGCACGCGTATACGACGATCGCCGCCGACGTGCTGGCCCGTCACCACAGACAGCGCGGCGAGGACGTGTTCTTTTTGACCGGCACCGACGAGCACGGCGAGCCGGTCGCCGACGCCGCGCACGCGCTCGGGATCGAGCCCCAGGAGCTTGCCGACCGTAATGCCGAGCGCTTTCGCGCGCTGCTGCCGCAGATCGAGGCGTCGAACGACTTCTTCATCCGCACGACCGACTCCCAGCACATCGCCGTCGTGCAGGAGGTTCTGGCTCGGGTGAGAGACAACGGGTTTGTGTACGAGGGAACCTACGAGGGCTCCTACTGCCCCCGGTGTGCCGACTTCAAGGCCGAGAACGAGATCGAGGAGGGCAACCGCTGTCCGATCCACCACGTCGAGCTAACGCGCGAGCAGGAGGACAGTTACTTCTTCAAGCTGTCCTCGTTTCAGGAGCCCCTGGAACGACTGTATGGAGAGGGAGAGGGAGAGAGATGGGTTGCGCCGCGCACCCGTTACAACGAGGCGCTGTCGTTCATCCGCTCGGGCCTGCGCGACGTGCCGCTGACGCGGCACAAGCTGACCTGGGGAGTGCCGGTGCCGTGGGACGAGGAGCACGTGTTCTACGTGTGGTTCGACGCGCTGCTGAACTACTACTCCGCGCTGTCATACGCGCGGGCGCGGGAGAACCTGACAGAGAAGTTCTGGCCCGCCGACTGCCATGTGATCGCCAAGGACATATTGCGGTTTCACGCCGTGTACTGGCCGGCGCTGCTGATGGCCGCCGGGATCGAGCTGCCCGGGCGCGTGTTCGTGCACGGGTATCTGTTGATGGACGGCGAGAAGATGAGCAAGTCCTTGGGCAACGTGCTCGATCCGTTCGCGGCGATCGAGCGCTTCGGCGCGGACGCGTTGCGGTTCTACCTCCTGCGCGACGTGCCCTTCGGCCAGGACGGGTCGGTCTCGAGCGCCGCGTTCGAGCAGCGCTACGAGTCAGAGCTGGCCAACGACTACGGCAACCTCGCGAGTCGCACCCTGGCGATGGTCGGGCGCTACCGCGACGGGACGGTGCCGGCGATGGAGCCTGATCCGGTGCTCGCCAGCGACTTCGATGGCCTGGCCGAGCGCGTGTCCGAGCTGATCGACCGCACCGAGCTGACGGTCGCCCTCGATGAGATCTGGCAGCGGGTGCGCCGTCTGAATCGCTACGTCGAGGAGCAGGCGCCGTGGCAGCTCGCCAAGGACGAGTCGCGGGCGGACGATCTGGACCGCGTGCTGGGCACCCTCCTCGAGGGGCTGCGGGTCGTGTCGGTGCTGCTGTGGCCGTACCTGCCGGCGAGCACGGAGAAGCTGCTGGCGGCGCTGGGCACGCCCGATCTGACGCTCGCGGGTGCGCGACTGGGGGCCGGGGCGATCGGGCGCGTGCCGCCGATCGAGCCGTTGTTTCCCAAGAGCACCGACGCCGCGGCGGCGGCGTGAGGGTTCATGAGAACGTTGGCGTGGCGAGCATGAATGTGGTGGTGGGTGTGAGCGCGCGCGTGGGCATGAGTGCGGGTGCGGGCATGAGTGTGGCTGGGAACTGCGGGCAGGACCGAAGATGATCGACAGTCACACCCATCTGGACCTGTGCGAGCCGCCCGACGCCGAGCTCGTGGCCGCGTCGGACGCCGCGGGCGTGACGCGGATGCTGACTGTCGGCACCGAAAGCGCGTCCTGCCGCGCCGCGCTGGCCGCGGCCGAGGCGTTCCCGCAGGTGTATGCGGCGGTCGGGCGCCATCCGAACGCGACCAGGGGGTTCGACGACGCCGACCTGGCCGAGCTGCGCGCGCTGGCCGAGCACGAGCGCTGCCTGGCGATCGGGGAGACGGGCCTTGACTTCTACCGCGACGGAGCGCCGCGCGCAGACCAGGAGCGGGCGTTCGCCGCGCACATACGGCTCGCGCGCGAGACCGGTCTACCGCTGACGATCCACTCGCGCGAGGCGGCCGCCGAGACGCTCGCCCAGCTCGGCTCCGAAGCTCAGGGTCTGGGCGTCGTGATCCATTGCTTCTCGATGCCCGAGCATCTGCAGGAGTGCCTGGAGCGCGGGTACGCGATCTCGTTTGCCGGGAACGTCACGTACAAAAGCGCCGCCGATCTCGCCGCCGCCGCGCGCGAAGTGCCCGACGAGCGGCTGCTGGTCGAGACCGACGCCCCGTACCTGACCCCCCAGGCGGTGCGCACGCAGCGCAACCAGCCGGCGTTCGTGGCGTACACGGCCGCGTTCGTGGCGGAGCTGCGGGGCGTGAGCCTGGACGAGCTGGACGCGATCGTGGAGCGCAACGCCGCGCGGGTGTTCGGCTGGTGAGCGTCATGGAGCCGCGGACGAGACTCATGGGCGGGAGATGAGCGCCGTGACCGATGCCCGACCGTCCGGGGGGCCCTCGCCGTCGCCGACTCCCGCAGAGGGCGAGCCGGCCCAGCCCAGCCTGCGGCGGATGCGCCGCTTCGGCGTTCGCCCCGATCGCGAGCTGGGCCAGAACTTCCTGATCGACTCGAACATCCTCGGGGTGATCGAGCGCGCGGCGGAGCTCGACGCCGAGCGCGACGTCGTCCTGGAGATCGGCGGAGGTCTGGGCGTGTTGTCCGAGCACCTGGCCGAGCGGGCGCGGCACGTGCACGTCATCGAGGTCGACACCCGCCTGCGCGAGGCGCTGCTGGACGCGACTGATCCGCACCCGAACGTGAGCGTGCACTGGGGCGATGCCATGCGCATCGACCTCGCCGCGCTGCACCCGGCGCCCGGCAAGGTCGTGGCGAACCTGCCCTACGGGATCGCGGCGGGGGTGCTGCTGCGCAGCATCGAGGAGCTGGCAGGCGTGGAGCTGTGGGTCGCGATGGCCCAGCGCGAGGTCGGCGAGCGCCTGGCGGCGGCGCCCGGCGGCGGGGAGTACGGCATCAGCTCGGTGATCGCCCAGCTCGCGTGCGAGGTGCGGGTGCTGCGGGCGATCCCGCGCACGGTCTTCCACCCGCAGCCGAACGTCGACTCGGTGCTCCTGCGCATGCGCCGGTGGGGGCCGGCGCCCTCGCCGGGATTGCGCGCGCTGGTGGGGGGCGCGTTCGCGCACCGGCGCAAGACGCTCGCGGGCTCGCTCGCGCTGACGGGTGTGCAGCGCTCGCGCGAGGACATACGCGAGGCGCTGGTCGAGCTCGGACATCCCGCGGACGTGCGCGCGGAGCGACTGACACCGGCCGAGTTCGTGGCGCTGGCGAGCAGGCTGGGGCTGTGAGGGCTCTGCCCGTGTGCGCACTGGCGCCCGCGAAGATCAACCTTGGCCTGTTCGTCGGGCCGGTGCGCCCACAGGACGGCAGGCACGAGCTGGCGAGCGCGATGCAGTCGATCTCACTGGCCGATGAGCTGACGCTGGAGCCCGCCCCGGCGGGCGTGACTGGAGACGAGATCGTCTGCCCCGCGGTGCCGGGGGATCCCGGCAAGAATCTGGCGGCAACGGCGCTGGGAATGTTCCGCGAGGAGACCGGCTGGGATGCCGGGCCGCTGCGGCTGAGCATCGTCAAGCAGATCCCCGTGGCTGCCGGCCTCGCGGGCGGATCGGCGGACGCCGCGGCGGCGCTGCGTCTGGCCAGGCATGCATCGGGCCTCGGAACCGACGAGCTGCTGGCGGCGCTGGGGGCGCGACTGGGGGCGGACGTGCCCGCGCAGATCGCCCCCGGGCGCTGGCTGGCCTGCGGCGCGGGGGAGCGGCTGTGCGAGCTGCCTGCGCCGAGCCGTCCGTTTGGTGTGCTCGTGCTGGCGGTCGCGGCCGAGCTGTCCACCGCCGCTGTGTATGAGCGGGCGGAGGAGATCGGCACGCGGCGCACGCCGGGCGAGCTGGCGGGCATCGCTCGCGATCTGGGGCGTGCGTTCGAGCTGGGCGCGGCGGCGCCCGGCGCGCAAGAGCTGCTGCACAACGACCTGCAGGCCGCCGCGATCTCGCTGTGCCCGCAGATCGAGCCGGCGCTTGAGCAGGCGCTGGACGCGGGCGCGGACGCGGCGTTCGTGAGCGGGTCTGGTCCGACGGTCATCGGACTGTTCCTGCGCGCCAACGGTCCCGGGCGCGCCCAGCGCGCCGTGGACGGCCTGAGCGGACGTGTCCCCGCGCCGGTCTGCGCCGTGCCCGTGGACGCGCGGTTTGGGCAGGTGGGCGCCGCATAGGGGCCGGGTGCGCCCGCCGCCCGGCGGGTCTGCACCGGCGGGTGGCGATACGCACGATCGTGCCTGCGCGCGCGCACGACATCCCGGTGCGTCACAATCCCCGGAGCGATGAGCAGGACAGCGGTCAACGAGCTGGTAGCCGTCTGCGCGGGCGTGTTCGGGCTGGCGCTGTACGCCGGCCTGATCCTGGTGCCGGCCTGGACCAGCTACTCGCGCCTGTGGGAGCGCGTGGCGGCGAGCATCCTGTCGCTGTACGTGCTCGCCGTGCTCGTCGGCGTCGGCGTGGCGGTTGCCCTCGCCGTCGTCTACTTCTGGGGCTGAGTACGCAGATGTCCGAGCTCGCGGCGCTGGAAGCCGTAACCGAGGCGGTCGAGTCGGGCACGGGGCTGCCCGAAGTGGTGCGTGCGGCGGCGAAGGCCCTCGACGCGAGCCTGGCTGTGGCCGACGCATGGGGCGCGACGCTGGCTGTGGCCGCGCGCTCGCCCGCGGAGGAGCGCGCGCTGCTGTCGCAGGGCAAAGGCGTGAGCAGCACCCCCCTGCGCGTGGGAGACACGATCGTGGGCACGCTGCACATGCGGGCGACGGGCTCCGTCGGCGATGGGTCGGTGGCCGAGCCGAGCGCCCAGATAAAACGGCTGCTGGTGACGATGATCGCCTCCGAGGTCGAGCGCGTGCGCGCACCGGAGCGCGCGTCGGAGACGGTCGCGGCCGAGTTCCTGCGCGCGATCCTGCGGCGCGAGCCGATCGAGCGCGAGGAGCTGCTCGCGCGCGCGGGCGAGCTGTCGCTGGACATCGAGGACGGCGCGAGCGTGATCGTCGCCCGCGCCCACCCGCAGGCGCCGACCGACGAGGGCTGGCGCGCGCGCGTGCGCGCGATCGCCGAGCGGGGCGCGCGAGCCGTGGTCAACCGCTCGATCGCCGCGCTGTCCGAGCGCGAGGGGGCCGGCGCCAGTGGAGCGGAGGTGCTGCTGCTGATCCCCGGCGGGGAGGACGCGACCGCGGAGCGGGCTGCGGAGGCGGTGCTGCGCGAGATGGAGTCCGGCCTCGCCGGCTACACGTTCGCGCTCGGGCGCAGCCGCATCGCCGAGGACCCGGCGGATCTGCCGCGCGCCGCCGGCGAGGCGCTGCTCGCGGCGAACGTGGCGCAGGGAGGCTCCGAGGGGGTCGCGCTGGCGTTCGAGCAGACCGGCGCCTACCGGCTGCTGCTGAGCGCGATGAGCGAGAACCCCTCCGAGCTGCAGCGCTTCTACTCAGAGACGGTCGAGCCGCTGCTGGCCTACGACGAGCAATACGAGACCGAGCTGGTGCGCACGCTCGCGACGTTCCTTGAGGCCGACGGCAACGTCGCCGGGACCGCCCAGCGCCTGTTCACCCACCGCCACACGATCTACTACCGCCTGGAGCGGGTGCGCGAGCTCTCGGGCTTGGACGTCAGCTCCAGCGACGGCCGCGAGAAGCTCAGTCTCGGGCTGAAGGCGATGCGCGTGCTCGGCATCTCCGCGGCGGGCGGCCCCGCGTCGGAGGCCGGCGCCGAAGGCGGCCGGGTGCCGGGCCGCTCCGGGCGGCGGACGCGCTGAGAACGTGTTTTGAAATAGGCGGTGCGGTCGGGGCGTTCATGGACCAAGCTGGGCGACGCGGGACGGTGAAGCGCGTGCTGGTGGCACGCGCAAGCCGGCACGTGGCGATCCAGCGC
>CABEDD010000077.1_pt1 | contig 25680 bp, 30 predicted proteins | sample 3132901 | NCBI WGS metagenome assembly CABEDD01 (sample SAMEA5534329, study PRJEB31848) | metagenome | biome: tundra; feature: field; material: soil | place: USA | collected 2013-05 | depth 0.15 m
TCGCCGGAGCGGGCGAACGGGCTCGACGATGACCGATCGGCGATCGACCGGGTGCTGGCAAGGCAGGCCCTACAGGACTACGCGCGCCGCCGCGAGGCCGATCGGGACCCGGCGAAGCTCGTCGCAGAGTTGCCGGCGCTTGTGGATCGTGGGATCGCCGCTGGTCTTGACCTCGTGACGATCAGCGCGCTCGCGGAAGGCCGGAAGGCGTGACGCTGGCGAGTATGTGCCTCGCCACCGAAGGGCGTCGCATCGCTGTTCGAGTCGCGGTCAGTTGTCCATGCAACTAAGGGCGATGATCAGACCAAACGGCAAGCTGCCCGCTAAGTGTAGTCCGCCAGGTTGTGGACTTCGGGTGTTCCGGATTCGGTGACGTAGGCAACGGCGGCCGGATTGACAAGCACGGTGCGCTCGCCTTCGCCTTCATGGAGTTCTGCATAGGGATTCTCGTCGCCCCACAGTAGTTGGGCCGCGTCGCTTGCTGACTCGTCAACAAAGAGGTCGTCCCCGCCCCCGAGGATGTGGAGCCGCGCTGCCATTGGCCTACACGCTACAGAAGATTCACGCGGTCGTGATCGTGATGCGCTCAGCACCGCGTCCCGGGCCGACGGTGGCCCGACTGACCATCGCGCGGATGAGGGCGCGCTCTACCGTCTCTACAGTGTGGTACGCTGTACGGCATGAACATGACACGGCAAGCACGAACCGAGACGCTGCAAGTACGCCTGCGTCCAGCAGAAGCAGACAAGCTACGAAAGATCGCGGCGAGGGACGACGAGCCAGTGAGCGCCATCGTGCGCCGCGTGATCCGCCGCTACATCGAGCAGGCCGAGGAGGGCGATGCCCGATGACCGGCATACAGCAGCGCCACGGCAACCGTTGCACCGGCAAGGGCCGCTGTGACTGCCCGTGGCAAGCGTCCATCTACTCCAAGCGCGACGGCAGGAAGATTCGCAAAGCGTTTCCCTCGAAAGCGGCAGCGGTCGCGTGGCGCGACGACAGCCGCTCTGCGGTGCGCAAACAGACCATGCGGGCACCGACGTCGGAAACCCTGCGCGACGCGGCGCAGGCATGGCTGGACGGCGCGAGAGCGGGTCTCATCCGTCCCCGCTCGGGCGACCCGTACAAGCCGAGCGCGATCCGCAACTACGAGCGGGGTCTACGTCTGCGCATCCTGCCGGAACTCGGCTCGCGCAAACTCTCGGACATCACGCGAACCGACTTGCAGGACTTTGTGGATGGGCTTGTGGCGCGTGGCGAATGCGGGGCGACGATTGAAGCGACGGTGATCCCGCTGCGCGCGATCTACCGGCGCGCGGTGAGCAGACCCGAGTCGGGGATCGCGGTCAACCCGACCACCGGCCTTGAGCTACCCTCGGCGCGCGGGAAGCGGGACCGCATCGCTCCGCCCGCTGAGTGCGCGAAGCTGCTGGAGGCCCTGCCGGCGAAGGATCGCGCGTTGTGGGCGACGGCGATGTACGCCGGACTGCGACGCGGCGAGCTGCAAGCGCTCCGTGTCGAGGACATTGACCTCGGCGCGGGCGTGATCCACGTGCGTCACGGCTGGGATCAGTACGAGGGGGAGATCACCACGAAGTCCGGGCGTGAGCGCAAGGTGCCGATCCCGACCGTGCTGCGCGACCACCTGGATGAGCACCTGCTCTCACTCGACCATGACGGGCTCGTGTTCGGCACGACCTCGGCCGACCCGTTCGTCGCCACGTCGATCGGGTTCCGTGCGCTCACGGCGTGGGGATGGAAGCGCGCGCCGAATCCCAGGCCCGTCGGTCCGAGAACCGTGTGGGTGAAGGCGCGTGACGACGCCTTCGAGCCGATCACCCTGCACGAGTGCCGCCACACGTTCGCGTCCCTGATGATCGCGGCGAGCGTGAACGCGAAGGCGCTCAGCACGTACATGGGGCACGCGAACATCGGGATCACGCTGGACCGCTACGGCCATTTGATGCCCGGCAACGAGGCCGAGGCGGCGGGCCTGCTCGACGACTACTTGGCGCGCGCGAACACCGCCGCGCGGCTGGCACAGCTCTCGTGAGGGGGGACAAGCTCGTGCCAATCTCGTGCCAGTTTTGCTCTGATTCGACCGGATTCCACCGGACTCAGCCGGAGTGACTTTGGCTCTAGCAAGCCAAATATGGCTCTACCATGCGGGTGCTGCCATAAGGTTCGCATACGTTCACTGAGAACGTGTTGCCGGGTGCCGGCGGTGGCCCATGTTATCGGATCTGATAATATATTACGCCGATGTCAACCTCCGGCCGGAGGCCGTGGCCACGCAGCTCGCCCGACAGCTGGCGGACCCCCGCCCGCGAGACGCCGAGGTCACCGCGCAGCTGGCCAGCTATAGGGCGCTGGAGCCTCGCTGGCACGAGTGGGCGGCGGTCAAGGCGGTGCTCGCGGAGGTGGCGCAGAGAATGGTGCGATGACGACGCTGCAATTTCGCAACCTTTGCTTTGATCTGACAGCGCCGGTGGATCGGTGGCCTGCCGAGGCGATCGAGACGGTCATCGATCGCGGCTCGCTGTCGGATTGGCGCCGTCTTGCCGAGGCGATCCGGCACAACCCGTGGGGTCCTGCGGCGCGCACGGCCGAGACCGTGGCCGCCTGGGGCGAGCACTACGGCGTCGATGCGCTCATGTCCAGCGTGATTCGCCGTGCCCGCGAGGAGATCGCCATGCGGGGACGGGCCGAGTACGCTGCGCAGATCCGCTCCTGGCGCGCCCAGACCGGGATGACGCTCCGTCAGTTCGCCCTGGCGGCCGGCACCTCCGCGTCCCGGCTGTCCGATTACGAGAACGCGAAGGTCGCTCCCACCACCGACGTGCTCGGCCGCCTGCGCCACGTCGCGGCGACGCACGCGCATGGGGCAGCTTAGGCTCAACCCGTGCGCAGGCTCCTGATCCTCGGCTCGACCGGCTCGATCGGCACCCAGGCGCTCGACGTGTGCTCCCGCGAGGAGGGCCAGTTCGAGCTCGTCGGGCTCTCGGCCGAGCGCTCGTGGGAGGCCCTGATCGAGCAGGCGCGGGCGCACGGAGTGAGGCGGATCGCGCTCGTGGACGAGCACGCGGCGGCGCGCGCGGCGGAGGCCTGGACGGACGGCGAGGTGCTCGGCGGCGCCGAGGGCCTGGTCAGGCTGGTCGTCGAGTCCGGCGCCGATCTGGTGCTGAACGCGCTCGTCGGCTCGGCCGGGCTCGGGCCGACGGTCGCCACGCTCGGCGAGGGGATCGACCTGGCGCTCGCCAACAAGGAGTCGTTGGTGGTCGGCGGTGAGCTCGTATGTGCGCTGGCGGAAGCCACGGGCGCGCAGATCGTGCCGGTCGACTCCGAGCACGCCGCCCTGCACCAGCTGCTGGCCGGGCAGCCACCCGGCGCGGTGGAGCGCCTGACGATCACCGCCTCGGGCGGGCCGTTCCGGGGGCGCACCCGCGCGCAGCTTCAGGATGTGACGGTCGCGCAGGCGCTCGCCCATCCGACGTGGGCGATGGGCGCCAAGATCACGATCGACTCGGCGACGATGATGAACAAGGGCCTGGAGCTGATGGAGGCCCACCACCTGTTCGGCGTGCCGTATGAGCGGATCGACGTGCTCGTGCACCCCCAATCGCTCGTGCACGGCCTGATCGGGCTCGCCGACGGCGCGATGCTCGCCCATCTCGGCCCCCCGGACATGCGCGTGGCGATCTCATACGCACTGCACGGAGGCGAGAGCGTGGATCTGACCACCGCCCTCGGCGGCGGTGCCCCCGATCGGGGATCGGACGATCCACGATCGGTCATGGCGCTGGATCTCGCGGCGATCGGCACGCTCACGTTTGAGCCGGTCGACCTCGACGCGTTCCCCTGTCTTCGCCTCGCGCGCGAGGCGGCGCTGGCGGGGGGGACCGCGCCGTGCGTGCTGAACGCGGCCAACGAGGTCGCGGTGCATGCCTTCCTGGAGAATCGGCTCCGCTTCAACGGGATTGCAGAGGTGATCGAACGCACGCTCGCCGAGCTGCCCGTCGCGCCGGTGCGTGCGTTCGAGTCGCTGTACGAGGCGGATCGCGAGGCCAGGACGACCGCCGGCGAGGTTGTGGCCGGGTTGATCTAGACAGGTACGGCCGAGGAGCCGTGGCCTGCTTCGCGCTGCTCGAGCCATGCCGTGTATGGGTCGGCGGGCACAGTGCGCGCGGTGAGCATCCGCTCATCGTGCCGGCTCCCCGTCTGCTCCCGGGCGTCTCGTACGGATATTTCGATGCTCCATGAATCTGCGACGTAGCGGGGTGATGATTGTGTGGGCGCTTGAAGCTGCATGTAACAGTCTCCTTACTGAGTCGTTCTTCGTTGCTTGCGCTTTCCTGAATCGATCACCCATACGAGGCAATCGAAGAGGGTAAGATTTCACTGTGGCGAGAAAATGTCCAGGGGTTGTGGATAAACGATGTAGATTATATCCGAAAGGTCATACAAACACGTCACTCAAGGTGTCATCGCCCCGTCCGAATCAGGCAATTTGTGTCGTATTTTTCGGCCCACACCACCGATGCCGGCGATTGATCAAGGAGGTCATGGGATCTCTGATCTCCTCCGACTGGGTGCTCGGTGAAGCGGCTGACCTGAACATCCATGTATCGGAAGGTGAAGTTCGACACACATTTGACCATATACGTACACAACAACCTTAAACCCAGATCCTGCGCCACTCTCTCAGGATTGCGTCTCGCCCAGTGCGCGCAGCCGGTCGACGAGACGTGGCTTGGCTCGACGGTAGGCGCCGAGGTTCGTGCGCCCAGCCACGGCGAGGACCGCGACGATGTGGGGTGTCCCGTCGGAGGGCTCCTTGCGGTAGACGAGCCGGAAGCGGGGCCTGTCGGTCCAGTCGTCTCGGTCGAAGCGGATGCGCCGGCAGTCGCGGAGCTCTTCGAGGCCTCGGCGTGCGCGCATCTCATCCCCGAGCCACGGATTCTCTTTCAGGTCGCTGGCCAAGCGCAAGGCGACGCGGGCGGCCTCGCGGTCCTCCTCAGCCAGCTCCTCGAAGTCGCCGTGCGCGCTCGGCAGGACGACGACTTCATAGCTCATCGTCCGTGCTGGAGCTCCGCGTGGGTGAAGCCGAGCTCGTGGATGACCTCGTCGAGCGGGATGCCCTGGGTGCTTGACTCGCCGGCGCGCTCGCGCAGCAGCAGCGCGATCGCGAGGTCCTCGGTCTCGGACTCGAGCTCCTCAATGCGCTCCACGGCCGCGATCGCGTCGACCTCTGGGATCAGCAGCGCTCCGCCCTGGCGGCGGGGCCCGATGCCATAGGCATTGTCGAGCAGACTCTTGGACGGCTTACGCCGGCGGCGCATCGCGTCGACCAGCTTCGGCAGCCTGGTCCGTGCCTCGTCCGTCCCCAACTGGCGCTCCGATGGAAGTCCCGTTCCGCTATGCATACCTGTCCCCGAGTCGTACGACTTCTCGTACGCCTAAGACAGCACGAGATCGTCCCCTCACCCGTTCGCTCGCGCACTATTGACAAAGGAAACCTTCACAAAGTGCATACGGAGCACTCCGGATAGGGTTGCGCGATGTCCGAGCATCCCCGCGGCACACAGCCACCGAGGCATCCCAGCGAGCTGTCGCTGGGACTACGGTCGTAGTGTCCATCGCGGCGCTCGAAGATGTCCATGAGTCAAAGCGCCAAGCCGACCGACCCAAGGACCGTGAGTACTTCCGCCAAGCGGAGACGCAGTAGGGCAGCCGGGTCGAAGGAATTGACGCGCGCAGGCGTCACACGCTGCCGAAGAAGGGAATTAGCAGGGTCAGCGGTCGCTGATGACGATCGTCCCGGCGAGCTTGTCGGGGAGCCCTTGGTGCAGGGAGGTCCATAATGCGGGGGCCTCGATCGCCAAGCCGAGCGGCAGTCGAATGAGCGCCGGGAGACAGGCCGTGTACGGGCGCACTCGGTTGTTCCTGTACATCTCCATCATCGCTTGCTGAAACGCGTCGCTGTCATCCCCATGCTCGCGTCTGAGCGCCTCGATCTCTGATCGCAGATCGGGCTGCTCGAGGCGCTCGGCATTCCCCAGTCGAGCGGTCAGCCCCCTGACCAGGAGTTGCCACCCTCGTTGCGCGCCGACGCGCAGGATCGCCTGTCTGAGGCTCACCGGTCCTCCCGTGCGAGCGTCCACGAGTCGGATCCTCACGGCTCGAGATCCCGGACCCCGACGCCCGGTGAGGAGCACGCTCAGCACGAACATGCACACATGCAGTGCGATGCTCGCCCGCTTGGAGCCAGTTATCTTGGGCATCATCTTGGACAGCGAGCGAACTCCTGGGGCCTCTTTCCTGCCGAGCATGGCGGCAACACCGGTGTAGGCGCCGATCGCGAGGATTCCCGCGAGGAGCGCAAGCGTCACGTCGATCAGCGATGCCAGCAGGCGACGGCGAATCGGCGCGACCAGCAAACCTCGTCGTCGGGTGCGCATCACTGGCTGATCCCGGTAGTCTGCGGCGGCGAAGATGACCGAATTGGATGGATGATGTCACACGATCAGGACTGGCGCCTGCGGCTCGATCTGGACGAGTCCACCGACCTCGATGGGCTCCTCGGTCGTGTGCGCGACCATCCAGATGACCTCGAGGGCGAGACTCGGTCCGCGTTGAGCGACGATGTCGTGCTGACCCACGACGGCGACACGTTCTTCGCCTACGCCGTGAACGAGAGGGCAATCGACGACGCTCGTGACGCGATCGAATCGGTGTTACGTGACGAGCAGCGCGGCGGGGCGATCCGTGTGAGTCATTGGGATGAGAACCTGCGCGCGTGGCACCAGATCGATCCTCCCCTCACACCCGCTCAGGAAGAGCAACTGCAGAAGGCCAACGCGGCGGAGATCGCCCGGCTGGCCATCGCCCCGGACGCAGAGTCCGAGACCCGCACCGTGATGTGCGTGACGGGCAAGCTGATCCGCAAGTCGTTCGAGCGCCAGATGGTCGCGTTCGCTCAGGAAATAGCGCTGCAGTGCGCGATCGTCGAGCACCCCCATCTGCTCTCCACCCAGGTCGCGTTCAACGTGACGGGGCCGTCGAGAAGCGTCGAGCAGTTCGACCGCTACCTGAAAAGCGAAGCGAAAGCCACAACCAGGCTCGACCCGGGACTCATCCCGTACGGGCTCCCGTAACCCACGCAACGGCCCACCAGCGACGCCCCCGCTGACCACCGATCCCGACCTGCCGAGCGCCCCGGCATAATGCGCCCAGCGATGCGCCGAATGATCGTCATCTTCGCTCTTCTCGCGGCAGGAGCGCTCCTCGTCGCCTGCGGAAGCGGAAGCCACGCCCCTACCACAGCGGTCGCGCCGGTCGCCGCCACGACGAGAGCGGACCCCGTAGCTGCGGCCGGAACGTCTGCCGCCAGCCGGTCGTTGACGAAGGGGCAGGCGATTGCGTTTGCTCATGCGGTCAACCTGACCGCCGCGGATGTGCCCGGATTCAAGGTCTCTTCTGAACACGAACACGAAACGGCGGCGGAAAAGAGACTCGAACACGAGATGCTTCGCTGCGTCGGGGCGCTGGGGGCCGGCCATGGGATCGTCGAAGCCAGCTCAAAGGACTTCGAACGTGAATCGAACATGGCGGATGAGAGCGTGCAGTCCGAAGTGAGCGTCGCGAGAACACCGGAATTGGCCGCCAAGGAACTCGCGGCGATCCGCATCCCGCATGTCCGGGTGTGTCTCTCTCACTACCTCAATCTGCTCTTGAAAAGTCAAAAATACAGGGGTGCGACCTTCAGCCCAGTGTCGATCTCACAAGGAACTCGTCCAGCCCCCGGCGCGACAGGGAGCTTTGCGTGGCGCATCACCACGACGATCACCCTCCACAGCGTCACGATCCCCATCTACATCGAAATCTTCGCTTTCGTAGAGGGCCCTGCCGAGGTGTCTCTCTTCATCGCCGGCGTCCCGCAACCGTTCCCAGCCGCTACCGAGGAACGACTGTTCTCGCTGCTGCTCACACGAGCCAAGACGCACGGCGTATGAGCGACGACGTCAACCCGCTGTTCTCGCGCCGCCGGCGAGCCGATGAACGGCTGATGGTCCTCCACGACGAGCAGCCGTAGAAGTGGCCGAGGTCGAGATCTCGAGAACAGCTGAACCCCGCTGCGAAGGTATGCTGCGCGGATGAGGCGGGCGAGGAGTTTCTACCATCCCCGGCGTGCTTGGATGGCGGGCTGCGGGGCGGTTGTTGTGGTCGGCGTGCTGGCTGTGCCGTCGTGGGCGCTGGCACAGACGCCGGCGAGCGTCCCGCCCAGTTTGCAGGCGCTGGAGCAGAAGATGGCGCAGATCCGGTTCAACACGGCGCGCATCTCAGCCCGGTTTGGGCTCGGCGAACTCGGACCCGCGGGTGGCGAGCTGGGAACGGGGGTCAAGGGCCCGAACGGCGGCTTGCTGATCACGACCGTGGGCGTGTTCAGGCTCTCGCCGCGCGAGGCGACGGCTACGAGCAAGATCGAAGGGGTGGGGCTCCCTCATGGCGAACGTGCTCCCCCCGGGAGCACTACGTCCACAGAGCGTGTGATCGGCAATACTCTCTACGCGTACACGCCCTCGGCCTCGAGCTACGACGGCGGGCGACCGTGGGTTCGCAGCAAGCAGCCCTCGCCGCAGTCCAACGGCGAATCCACGGGGCTTTCAGGAGTCTCCGATGCGCTTGCCCCGACACTCTCGGAGAGCGATACGCGCAGCGCTTCGGCCGCGCCGTTCGCGAAGCTGATCGAAGACGTCAACGGTGCGCTCAGCCTCCAGGAAGTCGGCCCGATGATCGTCGATGGACAGCAGGCCACCGAGTTCACGGTATCCACCTCGCTGGCGAAAGTGCTCTCTCCCAAGCAGCTCGAAGCTTTCACGAAGGCCGGCGGCTTCCTGGGAGAATTGGGAGAATTGTTGTCGCCTTCAGGCTCTCCCAAGCAGCGTGAAGAAGCCAAGAAGCGCAAGGAAGAATCAGCCAAGAAGCTGAGCGAAGCCCCGGTGGAGCTCGAACTGTTCATCGCGCCGAGCGGTCTGCCCGTGCGGACGATCTCCGTCGTTGGGAGTCGCAGCGCAGGCATCGGCGCCGAGGAGGACATCCTCGCGCTCGAAGTTCCGGTCGACGTCCACGCGCCGCCCGCGCGGGAGACGATCAGCCAAGCCCAGTTGCGCAAGCTGGAGAAGAAGCGCGCCAGGCGGGTGTGCAGCCTAATCCGGGTCCGTACCGCCTCAAACGCGCAGCCCGTGCTCTGTCCCAGATCATCGTCGAAGCGGGCACTTCGACATGCTGGCGTATGAGTCGCCCTTGATACGCGCGGAGGCGCGATGGTGCGCTCGCGGTAGGAATCGGGGGCTACCATTGCGTCATGCCCGCTCGTAAGCTGTCCATCTCCCTCGATGAGCCGGTGTTCCTGGCCGCCAAGCAGGCCGCCGAGCGCCGGGGTATGAGCCTGTCGGCCTGGTTGAACGACGCGGCCGAGCGCGCTTTGGAAACCGAGGGCAGCATCGAGGCCGGTCTGGCTGGGGTCGCGGAATGGGAAGCCGAAAATGGGCCGCTTTCCGAGGAGGACCTGGCCGCGGCCTCTGCGGTCCTCGACGCTGCGGGGGTTGGCCGCAAGCCTGCGTCTCGTCGCGCCGCGTGAGCGGCGTCACCTACGACACGGGCGCGTTGATCGCCGAGGACGGAACGCCCAGCACGGAGGCGTACGCGTGGGCGGACAGGGTCTTGGCCATGTCCGAGCCCGATCTTCAGCTGGCGGTTGTGTAGCACTCTCAGAACGTGTTTGGAAACAGGCGGTGCGGTCGGGGGGGTCATGGACCAAGCTGGGCGACGCGGGTCGGTGAAGCCCGTGCTGGTGGCACGGGCAAGACGGCGCGTGGCGATCCAGCGCCGCGTCCAGGGGCCCATCCGGGCGTGCCGATCGTTTCCAAACACGTTCTCAGGCCCAACCGCCGGCAATCGCGGGCGGGCCTGCCAAACTGAAGCCCATGAGCTGGGTCCTGACAGTCCTCGGCATCGTGGCGCTGATCGTGCTGCACGAGTTCGGCCACTTCGTCGTGGCGAAGGCCACGGGAATGCGGGTGGAGCGGTTCTCGCTGTTCTTTCCGCCACGGCTGTTCGGCATACGCAGGGGAGAAACCGAATACATGGTCGGCGCGATCCCCGCGGGCGGGTACGTGAAGATCACGGGGATGACTCCCGAGGAGATCGAGGACGCCGATCCGGCCGTGGCCGCTCGCGCGTACTGCAACCAGGCGCCGTGGAAGCGGATCGTCGTGATCCTCGCCGGGCCGGGCATGAACCTGCTGATCGCGTTCGTGATCTTCTGGGCGATCCTCCTATCGAGCAATCTCGACGGGGTCGGGACGCTGGAAAGCCTCAACCCCTCGATCCAGACGCGTATCGCGACGACGTCGGTTCGGAAAGTATTGCCCGGCCAACCAGCCGACGGGACGCTACGAGCAGGCGATCGGATCGTGGCTGTCGATGGCCGGGGAGTGAGCGTACGGTCGGCCGAGCGGGCGATCGCCGCCCACGGCTGTGCGGGAGCCCTGGTGCAGGGCTGCCGAGCGGCGACGCCGGTGAAGCTCACGATCGAGCGCTCGGGCCGCACGCTGACGCTGTCGATCTATCCCCGTTACAACCAAGAAGCAAAACGAATGCTGGTCGGGTTCGACTTCGGCGAAGCACCCAAACAGTTCGGCGCGCTCGCCGCGGCGGGGGTCGCGGTGCACGAGATGTGGAGCTCGACCACGAACATGCTGTCGGGCATCGGGCGCGCGTTCACGAGCTCCAAGGCGCGCGGCGAAGTCCACACGATCGTCGGCATCGGCGAGATCGCCCACGAAGCCGTCACCGACGGAGCCGGCTACGGGCTCGTGATCCTTGGCCTGATCTCGCTGATCCTGGCGGTGGTCAACCTGTTCCCGTTCCTGCCGCTCGACGGCGGGCACGTCGCCTGGGCTCTGGCCGAGAAGCTGCGTGGCGGACGCCGGGTCTCGGTGGCCGCGATGTGGCGATTCAGCTCGGTGGGGATCGTCCTGTTCGCGTTCCTGTTCATCAACGGCCTGTCCAACGACATCAGCCGCCTCGGGGGCTGACCTCCCCAGTCGGCCTTTGCAGCGCGGGCGGGCGCACGCACACCCAGCTCTTGACGAGCGGTCCGGCGCGCTCGGGGAGCGCGGGGCCGAACAGCGCCTCCATCTCGCCGCGGCGCAACAGCTCGATCTCCTCCCACTCCCCGGCCGCGCCCAGCCGCCAATAGGGCCGGCGCACGCGCACTCCCAGCCAGTGCGCGCCGGGCAGCAGCGAGTGAGGCTCGATCGGAAACGAACGCGCGGGGGTCTGCACGAACCAGCCGCGCCCGACGCGGCGCACCTCCGCGGCGAAGGCGGCGCGGCGCGCTCGCGGGACGTGCTCGATCACGCTGGAGCAGTAGGAGAGATCAAACTCATCGTCGGCGAACGGCAGCCCGGCGGCGGCGTCCGCGCGCACGAACGGCCCCGGATAGTGAGGGCGCTCGGTGAGATCGACGCCCGTGATGTCCAGGTCCGGCTCCAGCGCGCGCAATCCGAGCGCCCCGCAGCCCACGTCGAGCACCCGCGCGCCCTCGGGCAGGCGTGTGAGCGCGAAGAACCGTTCGTGCCGGCGCGCCCGCGCGCGAGCGGCGAACGGTGAGGCCAGGCGCGCGAGCGGGCCGCGCGCGGTGGCATAGACCTCGGGGGGCTGCCCGGTCATCGTGCAGGCAGGGTAGTGGCCTGCCAGCCGGGATTGCTTGCGCGACGCGGCCTTTACGTCTCATCCGCCGGAGGGGCCCAGACGCTCCGTACAATGAGCCCTATGGCTTCTGAGCGACAGATCCACGTGGGCGCCGTCCCGATCGGCGCCGGCGCGCCCGTGGCGGTGCAGACGATGACGAAGACCGAGACGGCCAACCTGGCGGCGACGATGGACCAGATCCGTACGGTCGCCGACGCGGGCGCGGACATCGTGCGCGTGGCGGTCCCCCGCGAGCAGGACGCCGAGGCGCTGAAGAGCATCGTCGCGGACTCGCCGATCCCGGTGATCGCCGACATCCACTTCAACCACACGCTCGCCCTGAAGGCGATCGAGGCGGGGGCGCATTGCGTCAGGCTGAATCCCGGCAACATCGGCGGGCCGGAGAAGGTCGCCGAGGTGATCGCGCTGGCGAAGGCGCACGGCACGCCGCTGCGCGTGGGCGTGAACTCGGGCTCGCTGCCCAAGCACCTGCGCCGGCTGGAGTACGAGGACCCCGTCGAGGCGCTCGTCACCGCGGCGATCGAGACGGTGCAGCTGATGGAGCGCCTCCAGTTCGAGGACTTCAAGGTCTCGATGAAGTCGACCTCCGTTCCGAACACGATCGCCTCCAACCGCCTGCTGTCGCAGCGCATCCCGTACCCCCTGCACCTGGGCGTGACCGAGGCGGGCACGAAGTGGTCGGGGTCCTTGAAGAGCGCGGTTGGTCTGGGCACGCTGCTGGCCGACGGGATCGGTGACACGATCAGGATCTCGCTGTCGACCTTCCACGCCGAGGAGGAGGTGAAGGTCGCCTGGGAGATCCTCAAGGCCTTGAAGCTGCGCGAGCGCGGGCCGGTGCTGATCGCCTGTCCGACGTGCGGGCGGCTGCAGTTCGACATGGACACGGTCGTCACCGAGGTCGAGCGGCGATTGGAGGACTACGAGGACCCGATCGAGGTGTCCGTGCTCGGCTGCGCGGTCAACGGCATCGGCGAGGCCCGCCACGCGGACTTCGGGATCACCGGAGCCAAAGACATGGGCATGATCTACTCGAAGGGGGAGCCGCTGAAGAAGGTGCCCACCGAGCGGCTCGTGGACGAGCTGTTCAAGGAGATCGACCGCTACTACGCCGCCGGGCGCACCGTCCAGCGCGACGAGACCGCCGCCGCGGAGGCGCGCGAGTGGCTGGCCGAGAACGAGGACTCAACGCAGATGACGCCCGAGCGGATGGCCGCCCTGGAGGCCGCCGCCGCGCAGGAGGCCGACGATGTGCTCGAGTCGATGCTCGAGCCGGCCGGGGCCGGTCCGGCGCTGGACGAGGATGCCTCGCCCGTGGCCGGCCGGCGCTTCTCCCGAAACTGAGTCGGTCGGTCCGTCAGGACGCCTCGGCGAACCGCGCGGCGACCTTCTCCCAGTCGACCACGTTCCAGAACGCGTCGATGTAATCGGGGCGGCGGTTCTGGTACTTCAGGTAGTAGGCGTGCTCCCACACGTCCACGCCCAGCAGCGGCGTGGCGCCGTTCGACAGCGGAGTGTCCTGGTTGGCGCTCCCCACGACCGCGAGGCCCGACCCGTCCAGTACGAGCCAGGACCAGCCCGAGCCGAACTGATTGACGCCGGCCGTCTTGAGCTGAGTCTGGAAGTCCGCGAACGAGCCGAACGCCGCGTCGATCGCGCTCGCCAGCGCCCCGCCGGGCTCGCCGCCGCCGCCGGGAGACATGCTCTCCCAGAACAAGGAGTGGTTGTAGTGCCCGCCACCGTTATTTTTGACCGCGGTGCGCTTGTCCTCCGGGACCTGGCCGAGATCTGCGAGCACGTCCTCGATCGCGGCGTCCGCCAGCGGAGTGCCATCCAGTGCGGCGTTGGCCTTGTCCACGTAAGCTTGGTGGTGCTTGTCGTGATGAAATTCCATCGTCGCCTTGTCGATGTGAGGCTCCAGGGCGTCGTAGGCGTAGGGGAGCGGGGGAACTGTGTAGGCCATGAGGGAATGGCTCCTTTGTCGGGGGTTCTCGGTCATTGATCAGGTGTGCAGGCTGTTCTATCAAAGGGCAGGCTAGGCTCTGCCCTCACCATGCCCCGTCTGTCCGAGTACATGCTGCCGACCGAGCGCGAGGCCCCCGCCGACGCGGAGGCGATCTCGCACAAGCTGATGGTCCGCGCCGGGCTCATCCGCCAGATGGGGGCGGGCATGTGGACGTGGCTGCCGGCCGGCTGGCGCGTGCACCAGCGGGTCGTGGCAATCGTCCGCGAGGAGATGGACGCGATCGGCGCGCAGGAGATGCTGATGCCGGTGCTGCAGCCCGCCGAGCCGTGGCGCAAGACGGGGCGCATCGAGATCGAGGAGCTGTTCAAGCTTCAAGACCGCAAGGGCTCGGAGCTCGTGCTCGCGATGACCCACGAGGAGGCGGTCACCTTCCACGCCGCCCAGACGATCCGCTCCTACCGCGACCTGCCCCAGATCCTCTATCACTTCCAGGTCAAGGAGCGCGACGAGCCGCGCCCGCGCGCGGGGGTCCTGCGCACGAGGGAGTTCGTGATGAAGGACTCCTACTCCTTCGACCGCGACCAGGCGGGACTGGAGGAGCGCTACGAGTTGCACGTCGGCGCCTATGACCGCATCATGGACCGCACGGGACTGCGCTGGAACAGGGTGGAGTCCGACGTCGGGATGATGGGAGGGCTGGGTGCGCACGAGTACATGGCGCCGTGCCCGGCCGGCGAGGACCAGGTCGTGCTCGGGCCCGAGGGCTATGCGGCGAACGTCGAGGTGGCCAGGCAGGACCCTCGCGTGCGCGAGGACCCCTCCTCGGGCGCCTACTCGCTCGGAGGCGAGCCGCTGCTCCTCGAGCAGGCGATCGAGATCGGCAACATCTTCAAGCTCGGCACCCGCTACTCGCAGCCGCTGGGCGCCAACTACCTGGACGAGCACGGCGCCGAGCACCCGGTATGGATGGGCTCCTACGGGATCGGCCCGGCGCGGATCGTCGCGGCCGCGGTCGAGCAGTTCGCCGACGAGCACGGCATCTCCTGGCCGCGGGCGCTCGCGCCGTTCGCCGTGCACCTGGTGGGGCTCGGCAAGCCCGGCACGCCCGAGCACGACGCCGCCGAGCGCGTGTTTCAGACGCTGAGCGAGGGCGGGGTCGAGACGATCTACGACGACCGCGATCTCGGCCCCGGCGAGAAGTTCGCCGACGCCGAGCTGCTCGGATGCCCGCTGAGGCTGACCGTCGGACGGCGCGCGCTGGAGTCGGGCGAGATCGAGGTCCAGCTGCGCCGCGGGCGCGTCCAAGCCCCCGGGATAGCGCTGGACGGCGAGGCGGAGGGACTGATCGGCGCGGTGGACGAGCTGTGGCAGGGCCTCCCCTAGACCGGCGGTCGGGCCGCCGGGCAAGTCCGCCGGACCCCGCCGCCCCTGACGCGGGCGGGCCGCGGTTGACCCTGCGCCGGCTGGCGGGCCTGGACCGCTCCGGGCCACCGCCGCCGCAGACGCTGGCCGGGCAGCCGTTGCGCCCGTGGACGATCCCCAATGCGATCGGGTTCGTCCGCCTCGCGCTGATCCCGGTGTTCCTGATCGTGGCCCTCTCGAGCTCGGACGGCACGGGCGCGGCGCCGGCTGCCCTGTTCGCGGTGATCGCTTGGGGCGACTACGCCGACGGGATCGCCGCGCGTGTCAGCGGCCAGTACAGCCGGCTGGGGGCGCTGATGGACCCGGTCACCGACAGGCTGCTGGTGATCTGCGGTGTGGTCGTGTGCTGGCGGTTTGAGCTGTTGCCGCGGTGGGCCCTGGCGGTGCTCGTCGCACGGGAGCTCACGATGCTCGCGCTCGGGCGCTACGGGCAGACGCATGGGGTGGAGCTGCGCATCAACTGGCCGGGACGTATCGGGGTGGGGCCGCTGATGGCCGCATTCTTCTTTGCGATGGCAGGCCTTCAGACGGTGGCCGACGTGCTGCTCTACATCGGCCTGGCGCTGGCGCTGACCGCGACGGCGCTGTACGCGCGCTCGGGACTCGCGCAGCTGCGCGCACCCGCGCAACCGTAGCCTCGCCCGGCCCTAGCCTAAAGCTCTACTTTACGGTAAAGTCCGGGTGGAAGTTCTACGGGTGCAACCACTCACAGACCCGCAACGGCGACCACACCGCGACAGGAAGATCAGACATGGATACGTTTCCAGACCTGGGCTCGCTGGATGACACCGAGCTGAAGGATCTCATCAAAGAGCTGACCGACGAGGAGACCGAGGTCTCCTACCAGCGGCGCATGTTGCACGGCAAGATCGACATCCTGCGCGCCGAGCTCGTCAACAGGCTGCGCAAGAAGCACGACGGCGGCGTCACGCCCGTGATCACCGGCGATGACGTGCAGCAACTGACCGACATCCTGGCCGGCCGCCAGACGGCCGTCCCGACCAACGCCGAGTAGGGGACGGGGCGGCGGAGCAGGAGAGGGGATAGCCACAATGGCACTGCACTGCACTGAGTGCGGATTCGTCAACGTCGAGGGCGCCAACTACTGCCAGCGCTGCGGCGCGCTGCTGCCGCGCGCGGAGGGCGCGGGTGAGCCGGTGACCGCCACCTACCGGATCGACGCGGCCGGTGAGCTGGTGGCGGTCGAGCCGGTGCAGGGGACCGCGCACGGCCCGGCGCTCGTGATCCGCGCGGGGGAAGGGCGTGTCGGGGAGAGCTTTCCCGTGCAGGGCGAGCGCATGAGCATCGGCCGGCGCCCGGACTCCAACGTGTTCCTCGACGACGTGACCGTCTCGCGCGACCACGCGCTGCTGATCGAGCGCGCGGGACAGTGGCATCTGGACGACTGCGGCTCGCTCAACGGGACGTACGTGAATCGCTCGCGGATCGAGTCCCAGCGTCTGGAGGAGGGCGACGAGGTGCAGATCGGCAAGTACAAGCTGACGTTCCACGCGCGCTGATGGCGACCCAGATCCCGACCCAGGCTCAGGCTCTGGCGCAGACACCCCAGTCAGACGTCGAGCGGCTGAACGCCGAGCTCGAGCGGACCGAGGGCGCCGCCGGCGGCGGGCAGGGCTCACATCGCCAGAAGTCGATCACGATCGGCACCGTGTGCAAGGCGCTCGCGCAGGAGTTCCCGGACATCTCGATCTCCAAGATCCGCTACCTGGAGGATCAGAAGCTGCTGACCCCGCGGCGCACGCCGGGCGGCTACCGCCTGTACACGCAGGGGGACGTCGCGCGCCTGCGCACGATCCTGCGGATGCAGCGCGACGAGTTCCTGCCGCTGCGGGTGATCCGCCAGGAGCTGGCGGTCGGGCGCGCGGGGGACGGCGCCGAGACGGCTGCGCCCGCGCCGGCGGGCAGGCGCTCGCGCGAGGGCATGCGTTCCTGGCGCACGAGCATCAGCGTGCGCGAGGCGCGCAGCGCGCTGTACTCGCTGGAGGACGTTTTGGAGGAGACCACCGCGGATGAGAAGCTCGTGCGCGAGCTGGAGGAGTACGGCGTCGTCAAGGGCGAGCTGCGCGGGGGGGTGCGCTACTTCGACGAGACCGAACGCGAGATCATCGGCGCCGTGGCCGAGCTCGCCCGCTACGGCGTGGGCGGGCGCAATCTGCGGGTCTTTCGCTCCTCGGCCGATCGCGAGGCGACGCTGCTGCAGCAGATCCTCGCGCCCGCATTGCGCTCGCGCAACCCGCAGCGGCGCAAGGAGGCGGTCGAAGCGCTCGAGAACCTGGCGGCGGTCGCCACGCACCTGAAGCACCTATTGCTGGTGCGCGACCTGCGCAAGATCGTGCGCTGACGCCCGATGACCCAGGCATCGACAGATCTGCGCGAGCTGGTGCGCGAGATCCCGGATTTCCCCAAGGAGGGGGTGGGGTTCAAGGACATCACGCCGCTGCTGGCCGATCCGCGCGCGCTGCGGGCCGCCGTGCAGGGGCTCGCCGAGTATGCGCGGCCGTTGAACGTGGACTGCGTGATCGCCGCCGAGGCGCGCGGCTTTCTGCTCGGGCCGGCCCTGGCGCTGGAGCTCGGGACGGGGTTCGTGCTCGCGCGCAAGCCGGGCAAGCTGCCGTTCCAGACCATCAGCGCCGAGTACCTGCTCGAGTACGGCTCCGGGGAGCTGGAGCTGCACACCGATGCGCTGGGCGCGGGCCGGCGGGTGCTGGTGCACGACGACCTGCTGGCCACCGGCGGGACCGCGCGCGCGCTGTGCGAGCTCGTGCAGAGCCTCGGCGGCGAGGTCGCCGGGTGCGGGTTTCTGATCGAGCTCGGGTTCCTCGGTGGACGGGCGCGCCTTGCGCCGCACGACACGCATGCCCTGATCTCCTACGAGTCCTGATCGGGACGCGGGGCGGAGACAGGACACAGCCATGCCCACGGCGCGCCGCACCCGCACGATCGCCGCCCCGTCGCAGGAGCTGTGGGAGACGATCCGCGATCCCCACCACCTGCCGCGCTGGTGGCCGCGGGTGAGCCGAGTCGAGGACGTGACCGAGCTGGAGTTCACCGAGGTGCTGAGCACCTCCAGCGGAAAATACGTGCGCGCGGACTTCACGCTCCTGGAATCAGACGAGCACGCCCGGCGGCTGCGCTGGGAGCAGCGGCTTCAGGGGAGCCCGTTCGCGCGGCTGCTGAAGTTGGCGCAGACGGAGGTCTCCCTGACGGATGCCGCGGGTGAGGACCAGGCGGGGGCGGCGACGGAGGTGACGATCGAGCTGAGACAGACCCTGAACGGCTTCTTCCCCCGATTCGGTGGATACATGGTCCGCAAAGCGGCGGCCAGGACGATCGAGGAGGCGCTGGACGGACTGGAGCGGATCGGCGGCCGTTGAGATGAGCGACGTGCCGGAGACGATTGGCGATCCGCAGCGGATGCGCTGGTGGGGGTGGGGCGATCCAGAGCGCGCTCACCAGGCGCTGAGCCCGCGCGTGCTGGAGCTTCTGCGCGAGACAATCGGGATACCGATCGGAGATCGAGAGGATCTCCGATCGACCAGCATGCCGCGCCCGCCCGTGGCGCTGGGGGCGGTAAAGCTGCCTCGGGCGCGGCTCTCAGAGAGCGCAAGGGCGAGCCTCCAGGAGATCGTCGGGGCGGACGGCGTGCGCGACGACCATGCCGAACGGGTGGAGCACGCCGCCGGGAAGGGGTATGTAGATCTAGTGCGTATGCGGGCGGGGACGCCCGAGGGAGCGCCGGACGCCGTCGTGCTGCCGAGGAGCCACGCGCAGGTGCGGGCGGTGCTGGAGATGTGTGCCGCCGGCGGGCTGGCGGTCGTGCCGTTCGGCGGGGGCACGAGCGTGGTGGGGGGCGTCGAGCCGCTCACGGGCTGGCACGACGCGGTGATCGCGCTGGACATGCGCCGGATCGGGGGGATCGCGGAGCTCGACCGCGAGTCGCGGATCGTGACCGTGGGCGCCGGGATGCGCGCTCCGGAGCTGGAGCGACGGCTGGCGATGGAGGGACTGACGCTGGGGCACTGGCCGCAGTCGTTTGAGTACGTATCGCTGGGCGGGTGCGTGGCTAGCCGCTCGGCGGGGCAGGCCTCCAGCGGCTACGGCAACATCGCCAGGATGGTGCTCGGCCTGCACATGGCGGCGCCGGCGGGAGACATCGCGCTCCAGGCGATGCCGGCGAGCGCGGCGGGACCGGGGCTGCGGGAGCTGATCGTCGGCTCGGAGGGGACCCTGGGGGTGATCACCGCGGTCTCGCTGCGGGTGCGCCGCGCACCGGCACTGCGGATCTACGAGGGGGTGATGTTCGAGAGCTTCGCCTCCGGGATCAATGCGCTGCGGGCGATGGCCCAGGAGCGCGCGCTGCCCGACGTGGCGCGGCTCTCAGACGCGGCGGAGACGCGCATGTCGATGCTCCTGTCCGGTGACGGCGGGCTGAAGGGGCGTCTCGGGCGTGCGTATCTGGGCGCGCGCGGATACGGGGACCGATCGAAGATCGGCCAGCGGGCGCAGCGGTGCATCGCGATCGTCGGGTTCGATGGCGACTCCGACGAGCTGAAGGCCAGGCGCGGGCGCGCCCTGGCGCTGGCGCACCGGAACGGAGGGCTGGCGCTGGGAGGCTCGCCGGGCAGGGCCTGGCTTGCGGGGCGCTTCCAGGCGCCCTACCTGCGCGACGAGCTGCTGACACACGGCGTGATGGTCGAGACGCTGGAGACGGCCACGCGCTGGTCCAACGTGCAGCGGCTGCACGGCGCGGTGGCCGGCGCGATCGAGACGGCGCTGGCCGAGCAGGGCACGCCGGGCATCGTGACGTGCCACGTCTCGCACCTGTATGAAACGGGGGCGTCGCTGTATTACACGTTCATCGCCCGCCAGCGCGTGGGTTGCGAGATCGAGCAGTGGCAGGCGGTCAAGCGGGCGGCGAGCGAGGCGATCGTCTGCGGCGGCGGGACGATCACCCACCATCACGCGGTCGGTCGAGACCACGCGCCGTGGCTGGAGCGCGAGATCGGGGCGGAGGGGATGGCTGCCATCAGGGCGCTGAAGGCGGAGCTCGACCCGGCCGGGATCATGAACCCGGGCAAGATGCTATTTCGTCAGGGCGAACGCCCCGCTTAGGACCACGGGACCCGGAGTCGTGGGGTGTTCTGAGGTCTCGTGCGTCAGCAGGATGTGGTGGTAGTCGCCGGCGTTTGCCGGCAGCAGCGCGCCGCCCTGCAGGCGCCCGTTGGCGCCGACCGCCGGCGCCTTGCTGATCGCCTCGGCGCTGGTCGGGGAGTTGTAGAGCCAGATCACGTAGGAGAACCCGCTCGACGGCGGCAGGTGTTCGGCAGCCATGTAGAAAGCGCGCTGGGAGCCTTCGGCGAGAACCTCAACGATCCCGATCGATTTGCTGGAGGGTTCGGGCGGGCTCAGCTTGATCTGGTTGGTGACAGTGGGGGCTTTTGCGGAGCTCGACGTCGTGCCCGTCGATGCGGTCGATTTCGTGGTCGCGGTATTGCTGGCAGCGGTGCTCGTCGTGGAGTTGCTCGTGTGGGAGCCGCCGCCCCCGCTGGTGAGCAGGACGACCACGACGATCGCGACGACGGCAATGCCGGCAAGCAGCGCCGCGCCGCCACGCCTGGAGACGGACAGCCCCGGGGCCGCGCCGGACGCGCCCGCCGGGCCCGTGCTCTCAGGGGCTCGCGGTCGCCGCGTGGAGGGGGCCCGGGCCGCTGGCGCGGCGGGCGGCGCGGCGGGTGGGGACGCGGACGGCGGAGCGGGCGCTGACCCCAACCCGCTCGAAGCGCCGGCGAGCGCGTCGAGCGCCGCGTGGGCGCGCTCGCGGACGGCGCTCTCGGGGATGCCGAGCAGCTCCGCCACCTGGGCGTAGCTCTTGCCGCGGTCCATGAGCAGGGACAGCGTCGCGCGCAGGTCGGGCGGGAGATCGTCGAGTCGGGGCATCGCCGTGGCTTAGGCTATCGTGGCGCCGCGATGAGCACCCCGCGCATGCCCACCGCCGCGCAGCTGAACGAGGCGGTGACCGGGTATGACCGCCACTACGGCCTGGAGCTCCTGGAGCTCTCCGACACCGAGGTGCGCGCCCAGGTGGCCGTGCGCGATGAGATCAAGCAGCCGCTGGGGCTCGTGCACGGCGGGCTGTATGCGTCGCTGGCGGAGTCGATGAGCTCGCTGGCGACCGCCGCGGCGGTGATGGGGGAGGGCAAGACTGCGGTGGGCATGTCGAACAGCACGAGCTTTCTGCGGCCGATCACCGCGGGGACCGTGCACGCGCACGCGACCCGCCTGCACGGCGGGCGCACGACGTGGATCTGGGACGTGACGTTCAGCGACGACGCCGGCCGCACATGCGCGGTGACGCGCATGACGATCGCGGTGCGACCGTTGCCCGAAGGCGGATGACCATAGATTCGAGGACGCTCTAACCCAGCGCCTTCAGCGGGTTGGGAATCTGCGAGGGTAGCGGCCGGGAGCCGAAGCCGGTATCGGGCAGTCGCGCGGGCAGCGGGGAGAGAGGCGAGGCGGGATGGTTGATCGGTACGGCTGTGGCGGCCGCGGCGCGCGCCAGGGCGGGAGTGCGGGCATAGATGTCCAGCACGACTCCGCCCGTGGGGATCGAGATCGCGTTGCCCCGCTCGGCCACGAAGCCGCCGACGCTGCGCAGGGACACGGTCGTGCGAGAGGTCGTGGAGCCTTCGCCGGGCACAAACCCGTTGTCCGGGGAGGTGACGACTTTCAGCGGCGTCACGCACACGCTCTGGCCGCCTTCCAGGCAGTCGCCGTACTTCACGGTGAACGACCCGCTGGGATCGCGCGCGGCTTCGGTGATCTGAAGGCCGTGGAAGGAGCCCCCCAGCCAGTAGACGGGATATGGCGCGAGCATGAGGCTCTCGAGCTCGTTGTGCGGGATCGGCTGGTCCTGGAGCGTGTTGGCGCACGCTCCGAGACCGAGCGCGCAGAGCACGGCCGCAAGTGTGGCGAGCAGGCGAGCACGAAGATGCACGGCCCGCAGGGTAACGGTGCGCCGCCAGAGTGGTCGATGGGCGAGCGGGGCCAGGACGCAAGGAGCGTGGCGTGCTGGCCGATCGGAGATCCCGTCGATCTCCGATCGGTACGCGAGCGACTGAGGACGCCGCACCGCGAAGCTCAGCGGCCGCTCTGGTATCTGTTGGTGATGGGCATGCGCCTATCGCGGCCGAACGCGCGCGTGGTCACCTTGATGCCGGGAGGCGCCTGACGGCGCTTGTACTCGGCGAGGTCCACGAGCCGGATCGTGCGGTCGACCTCGCGCTCCGGCAGACCGTCGGCGAGCAGCTGCTCGCGGCTGCGGTCCAGTTCGATGTAGCCGTGCAGGATGCGGTCGAGCAGCTCATACGGCGGCAGCGAGTCCTCGTCGCGCTGGTCGTGGCGGAGCTCGGCGCTGGGGGCGCGCTCGACGATCGCCGCGGGAATCGGGGCATGCGCGGGCGCGTGTGACGGGGCGGGCTCGCCTGCCGGCGCAGACGCCCCGGCCGGTGAGTTGCGCCACTCGCACAGGCGGTACACGAGCGTCTTCGGCACGTCCTTGATGACCGCGAACCCGCCGGCCAGATCCCCGTACAGCGTCGTGTATCCGACCGACATCTCCGACTTGTTGCCGGTCGTCAGCACGAGCCAGCCAAACTTGTTCGACAGCGCCATCAGCAGATTCCCGCGGATGCGGGCCTGCAGGTTCTCCTCGGTCAGGTCTTCCGGCAACCCCTCGAAATCTGCGCGGAGGGTATGCGCGTAGGAGTCCATGACCGCCTCGATCGCCAGCTCGTGGGCACGCACGCCCAGCGCGCCGGCGAGCGCGTGCGCGTCGGATTGGGTGGCCTGCGAGGAGTAGGGCGAGGGCATGATCGCGACGTTGACCCGCTCGGCGCCGAGCGCGTCAACCGCCAGGCAGGCCACGAGCGCGGAGTCGATCCCGCCGGACAGCCCGAGCACGACCGAGGAGAAGCCGTTCTTCTCGACGTAATCGCGCAGGCCCAGCCGCAGCGCCGCATAGACCTCGGCCTCGATCGGCGCGATGGTCGGGCGCAGGCGGCTGCGCTCAGCGCCCGGAACCGCCGTGGATCCGGGTATGCGTTCGGGCTCAGTCGGGATCTTCCCGGGATCCGTCCCCCTCTGGACGGATCCCTCGGAGGAGGCGTCGCGCACCGGCGGGAGATCGAGATCGCAGACGAGCATGTCCTCGCAGAACTGTCGCGCGCGGGCGATCGTCGCACCGGTCGGGTCCACGACGAAGGAGTGACCGTCGAACACCAGCTCATCCTGACCGCCCACCAGGGCGCAGAACGCGACATACGCGCCCGACTCGCGCGCGCGAGTCGCGAACAGCCGCTCGCGTTCGCCGCCCTTGCCCGCGTGGTAGGGCGAGGCGGAGATGTTGATCAGCAGGCTCGCGCCCGCCGCCACCTCATCGGTGGCCGGCGGCCCGGATTGCCACAGGTCCTCGCACACGGTCAGGCCGACCCGGTGCCCGGCGATCTCGATTGTCGCTCCCGAGGAGCCGGGGGTGAAGTAGCGCCGCTCGTCGAACACGCCGTAGTTGGGGAGGTGCACCTTGCGGTAGATCGACTGGACGGCGCCGTCCGCGAGCACCGCGGCGGCGTTGTACACGCGATCGTCCGCCAGCTCGGGAAACCCGACGATCGCGGTGATGCCGTGGATCTCGCGTGCCAGACCATCCAGAGCCGAGCGGGCATCCGTGAGGAAGTGCTCGCGCAGCAGCAGATCCTCGGGCGGGTAGCCCGTCAGGGCGAGCTCGGGTGTGAGCACGAGCTCCGCGCCGGCCTCGCGGGCGGATCCCAGCGCGGCGAGGATGCGATCGGCGTTGGCAGCGATGTCGCCGACCGTGGCGTTGATCTGGCAGAGCGCCAGGCGCATCGTGGAGCGGGCTCTCCGTCAGCTCCGCTTGACAGGCTTGCGCGGCGCCGGCGCGGGGCTGCCCGCGCCCGCACGGCCGGTGGCACGCTTGCCGGGCGCGGCGGACCCGTTGCTCGCAGCGGCCTTGCGCGCGCCGGCGGCTTTCCGGGCCGCCCGCTTGCGGATCGGCTGCACCCCCGCGGCCCGGGCCAGCGACGCGATCGCCCGCTCCAGGTCTCGCTCGATCGACTCCAGCTCGGGGACGGCGTCGTAGTCGGCGAGCAGGCCGAACCCGAGCCGTCCGTCGTAGCTCATGACCGCGATCCCCAGCGCCTGGCGCCGTGCGAGCGGCACGACGGGATACAGCCCGCGCAGCCGCCGTCCCAGCAGATACAGCGGGAACTGCGGGCCGGGGACGTTCGTGACGACCAGGTTGAAGTAGCGCTGGCGGGCCTGCAATCGCGCGGCCTGGCTGAGGATCGTGGGCGGGGCGAAGCCGGCCAGGTTCGTCAGGACCCGCGCGCCCACCGCCTGGCCGGAATGCTTGAGATCCTCCATCGCGAGACTGATCTGCGCCAGGCACTCGGCCGGATTCTCCACGCCGACGGGCAGCGGCGCCCACATCGCGGCGACCTGGTTGCCCAGCGCGCCGCGCTGGGAATCGGCGCGAACGGACACGGGGACCATCGCCTTGAGCACGAGCCCCTCGGTGTCCTGGCCCTGCGCGCGCAGGTAGCGCCCGAGGGCGAGGCTGACGGAGGCGAGCACGACGTCGTTCAGCGTGCCCCCGAGCGAGTCCTTGATCGCCTTGAACCGGGCCAGGTCGGCGTCGAGGAACGTGTAGCGCCGGTGCGGGCCGATGTCGACGTTGAACGGGCTGGGCGGAGCCGGCGCGCTGATGCCCGCGAGCGTGGTCGCGCCCACGCTCGCGATGCTGTCCTTGACCTGCGTGGCGACCTTGCGCGGCGCGCGCAGCAGCGCGTGCGCGCCGCGGCCCATCTCGGCGGGAACGGTCGCGCGCTCCAGCAGCGCCTCGCCGAGCAGCTTGGCCGATCCCGGCAGCGGCTTGGCCGTCCACGGAGCCGGCGGCCGCGATGTGCCCGCCGGCTCGGGCGATGTGTCGAACAGGACGGTCGTGATGTCCACCCCGGAGATCCCGTCCACGAGCGCGTGGTGGGTCTTGGCGATCAGCGCGAACCTCCCACCGGCCATGTGCTGCACGAGGTAGATCTCCCACAGCGGCTTTGAGCGGTCCAGGCGCTGGGAGAACAGCCTGCCTGCCAGCTGCTTGAGCGCGGCCTCGTCCGCGGGGCGCGGCAGCGCCGTGTGGCGGATGTGATAGCGCGGGTTGAAGTGCGGATCGTCGGCCCACAGCGGCCTCCCCTGGTCGAGCGGCACATACGCCAGCCGCTGGCGGTAACGAGGCACCAGGTGCAGGCGGTTGAGCACGTGGTCGGTCAGCTCCCTGGGCGTGGGCGCGACGCCCTCGAACACCATCACCGACGCGACATGCATGTGCGCGGTCGAGTCGTCCTCCAGGTGCAGGAACACTGTGTCGAGCGCGGACAGGCGGTCGGGGTTGGCCACTGTGCTGATTGTCGCGGGTTGGGGGG
>CABEDD010000081.1_pt1 | contig 25023 bp, 21 predicted proteins | sample 3132901 | NCBI WGS metagenome assembly CABEDD01 (sample SAMEA5534329, study PRJEB31848) | metagenome | biome: tundra; feature: field; material: soil | place: USA | collected 2013-05 | depth 0.15 m
GCCGCCTCCCGCCCCCGCCTGGAAGGCGGCCTCATCGAGGAATCCGCGCAGATCGCGCCCTTCGCTGCGTTCCCACTCCCGCGCCAGCTCCACCAGCTTGCGCACGTTGGCGACCCTGCGCTCGGAGTCCTCCAGGGCGCGCAGGCGCGCAATGTGGCCGCCGTGCTCGATCTCTCGCTCCAGCAGCTCGGACAGCTCCAGCTCTCCCATCAGCTCGCGCTCGCGCTCAAGCCATGCGCAGCGATCCGCCACGCGCGCCCTCTCCACGCGCGCCCTCTCCCCATCCAGACGATCGTCCTCATCGCCGCCCCTGCCGGCGCCGTCTCGGTCGCGGAGCACTTCCGTGCCCGTGTCCGCGCCGGTGTCCGTGTCCGTGTCCGTGCCACGGCCTGCATCCCAGTCCCGCGCCAGCACCCAGACGCTGCGCTGCTGCGCCCCCGCCGCGCGCGCCAGCAGCCCCATCCCGTCGCTAGAGAGCTCGACCGGTGGGCAGGCCAGCGCTCCATACAGCGCCACCTCATCGCTCGGGTCCGCCAGCGTGCGCAGGTACGCCAGCAGATCGGCGACCTCCTGGCGCGCCCAGAAGGCGCCGGCGCCGGCGAGCGTCCTCAGGCCCTGCCCGCGCAGAGCCCGCTCGTAGCACTCGATGTCACCCACCGCCCGCAACAGCACCGCCACCTCACCCGCGCGCGCCTGCCCGCTTCGCACCAGCTCGCTCACTCGCCGAGCCAGCGCCTGCGCCTCGGCCTCGCGCCACGCGGGCGCGCCGGTCTCCGCCGATCCAGCGCCGGCGACGGGCTGGGCGTCATCGCCGTAGCCGCGCCTGTCGCTCAGCAGCAGCTCGAGCAGCGGCTCGCCGTGGGCCTCGCCCTCGCGCTCGCGCTCGCGGCCCGCGCGCAGAGGTATGAACGCCCCGCCGAAGCGCCTGGCGAAGACCGCGTTCACAGCCTGCAGCAGCTCCTCGCGGCCGCGGAAGTTGTGCACCAGCCGCAGGCTCTGACCGCGCGGGGCAAGCTCTGCCTCACGCGCCCTGAACAGGCCGACGTCGGCGTGGCGGAAGCCGTAGATCGACTGCCACTCGTCCCCGACCGTGAACAGGTTCTCGCGCTCCAGCGCTCGCACGAGCGCAAGCTGGCGAGGGTTGACGTCCTGCAGCTCGTCCACCATCAGCAGCTCGAACCGCTCCGCCCAGGCCCGCCTGAGCCGCTCGTCCGCGCCGAGCAGCTCGCCCGCGCGCAGCTCCAGGTCATCGAAGTCGAGCCCGTTGCGCCGCGCCTTGGCGCTGGCGTAGTGCGAGCCGAATTGCTCCAGCAGCTCATCCCACAGCTCAATCGCCTTTGCGGCCTCGATGTCCTGCGCGTCCGGCTCCTCGCCGGCGCCGGCGCCGCCGAGCACCGGCGCCGGCAGGCGTGGCGCCCGCTGGCCGCGGCTACGCAGCTCCGCATACACGCCCAGCACCGTCGCCCGCGCGCGATCGGCGGTGTAGGCGGCGATCAGATCCACCGCCTCGCCGCGCCCGCCCTCCAGCAGCTTGGCCAGCGCGAGGGCGAACGCCTGCCTGCGCAACCGTCCCGCAACACCCTCGTCGAGGATCTCGAGCTCCTCTCGCAGACCCGCCTCTGTCCCACTCTCTCTCAACACGCGCGCGCAGAAGCCGTGGAACGTGCCCACGTATGCCTCCTCGATCGCCCGCGCCGCCCGCGGCTCGCCCAGCGCCAGCAGTCGTGCCCGCACCCGCTCTCGCAGCTCGCTCCCCGCCCGCTCGGTGAACGTGATCGCCAGGATCCGCTCCGGCGCGATCCCGTCCTCGCGCACGGCCCTGACGAACCGCTCCACCAGCACCGATGTCTTGCCGCTGCCGGCGCCCGCGGCCAGCAGCAGCGGCTCGCCGCGCCGGGCCACCGCCTGCTCCTGCTCGTCGGTCAGCGTTTGCGGCCTCGCCGCTCGCGCCGCCGGATGCTCCCCGGCGGGGGACCCCGGATCGGCCAGCTCCCAACCCGTCAGCCGCTCCAGCTCCATGCCCCTCAGCGCCCGCATCGGCAGATCGCGGGGTGCTCGCATCCGCCCGTGTACGAGCAGGTGCGCGGGCGCGCCCGGATCGCGCCCGCCATCGCCTGCGCGGCCGCCTCGCGCGCCAGCCCGATCGCCTCCTCCACCAGCGCGTCGAGCTCTGGCCGGCTCACCAGATCGGTGCGCACGCATTGAAGCTCCACGCCGGCGTCGGCGTCCAGCACGCCGCGCGCCCGCAGATCGCCTCCGCCCAGCGGCTGGTAGAACCCTCCGACGACACGCAGCCCGAGCAGGCGCTCGGCCGCGCGCATGTACAGCGCGAGCTGCACCTTGCCATCCTCTATCCACCTCGCCGCCGGGGTCACGTTGGCCCCCTTGTAGTCATACACGACCGCCTCGCCGCCCTCACCGACGTCGATGCGGTCGATGCGCCCGCGCAGCATCACTCCCCCGCCGAGGTTCAGCGCCGGCAGGCCGTGCTCCTCGCCGTCGAAGCCGAATCCCAGCTCCAGATGGGTGGGCTCCAGCGGACTGCCCTCGCCATGACCTCCGGTCGCGGTGGCGGCCGCGTGGCGCAGGTAGCGCGCCAGGTCGGCCTCCAGGCGCCGGCGCGCGCCCGGCACGCGCTCGGATCGAGCCGACAGCGGGTAGTCGGGCGCGTGGCGCTCAAGCGCCTGCTCCAGCAGCTCGCCCGCCAGCCCCAGTCGCGCGGGAGTCAGCCGGGCCGAGCCCGTGCGCTCTCGCAGGCCCTCCAGCGTGTCGCGCAGCGCCGCATGCGCCAGACCCCCACGCGCGAGCGGCTCGGGGTCCGGCTCGGGGCTCTGCGGGCGCAGCATCCGCTCCACGAACCACCTCGCCGGGCACGCGATCCACAGCTCCAGCGAGGACGCCGACCACGGGCGCGCGCGCAGATCGGCGAGCAGCCTCCGATCGCGCAACGGCGCCGGTCCCCGGCACCCGGGCTGCGCCGGCGCCGGCGCGAGCCCGCCATCTGACCCGCCGCCCGGCTGTGCGTGCTCGGTCGGCGCCACTACGACCGGTGCTGTCGCTGGGCGAACGTGCCTGCCTCCAAGATCGACCCGCTAGGCGGCGGTACGAGCCTCGATATCGCTCCCCGCCCGCTCGGTGGCGGGGGTCTCGGCGGCCTGCGCGTCAGTCTCCGCATCGGGCGGTTTGGCGCCCTCCTTGGCCCACGGCTCGTCGAACTCGACTCGCCATTTGCCATCCTCGGTCTGCGCGAGCGCGAGACGGGCCTTGAAGCCGCGTCCGCTGCGTCCTTTGAACCCGGTGATCGGGCGTGAGGTGTACCCGGTCTTGATCAGCTCGCGCGCGACTTCCACCGGCAGCTGCTTGCCGGCTTTGGCCTTCCAGATCACGAACCCGCATCCGGGATCCTCGCGCGCCCAGCACGAGTAGCCCTTGCGGTTTTCCATGATCTCGTGCCCGCACACCGGGCATGGCCCGAGGCTCGCCCGGGGAATGCGCACGTCCTTGAGCTTCTCGTCCAGCTCTGAGATCGTCTCGGAGGCGAACCCCGCGATGTCCGCCATGAACTTCTCGCGCGAGTCCTCGCCGCGCTCGATCTTGCCGAGCCGGTTCTCCCAGTCGCCGGTCAACCCGGGTGAGGTGAGCGCGTGCTCGTTCAGCAGCCTGATCACGTTCAGCCCCTTCTCGGTGGCCACCAGCGAGCGCCCCTCGCGCTCGATGTAACCGACCGTGATCAGCCGCTCGATGATCGCCGCCCGCGTCGCCGGCGTGCCGATCCCCGAGTCCTTCATCACCTCGCGCAGCTCGTCGTCGTCCACGAGCTTGCCCGCCGTCTCCATCGCGCCCAGCAGCGACGCGTCGCTGTAGCGGCGCGGCGGTTTGGTTTCCTTGCGCGCGCTCGAGATCTCGCGCGTATGCACCTGCTCGCCCTGCTCGAGCTTGGGCAGTGGCTGGTCTGCCCCCTCGTCCTCCTCGCCATCGGCCCCGGTGCTCGTTTTCGCGGCGCTCGCGGCGGAGATCTCGTCGTATACCCCGCGCCAGCCTGGCACCAGCAGCAGCTTGCCGCGCGTGCGGAACACATACCCGCCGTTGCCGCGCTCATCCTCCCCGCCCGGCACGGTGCTCTCCACGCGCGTGTTCTCGAACACCGCCTCGGGGTGGAACACGGCCAGAAAGCGCCTGGCGACCATGTCGTAGATGCGTTTGTCATCCGAGCCCATACGATCGATGTCGTGCTCTGAGCGGGTCGGGATGATCGCGTGGTGGTCGGTCACCTTCGCGTCGTTGACGACCCTCCCCAGCGGCAGCACGTCGAGCCCGGTCACGTACCTCGCCGCCTGCGCGTACTCCCGGCGCGCCCCCACCAGCTCGGCCGTCGGCTTGATCTCGGCGACCATGTCTTTGGTCAGGTATCTGGAGCTGGTTCGCGGATACGTCAGCGCCTTGTGCTCCTCATAGCAGCGCTGCGCGGCCGCGAGCGTGCGTTTCGCGGAGAACCCGTAGCGCGTGTTGGCCTCGCGCTGGAGCGTCGTCAGGTCGTACAGCATCGGCGCCTTCTCGCGCTGCTCTTTCTTCTCCAGCTTCGTGATCGTCGCCGTCTTGCCTTCGCACGCCTGCACGACCGCCACCGCCTCGGTCTCGGTCGCGATCCTGGGCTTGCTCTGAGCGTGGAAGCGTCCTCGGTAGACCCGCTCGGGATCGGCCTCGAACGTCGCGTCGACGAGCCAGTAGGGCTCGGGCTTGAATGCCCTGATCTCCTCCTCGCGCCGCGCCACGATCGCCAGCGTCGGCGTCTGCACGCGCCCCAGCGACACCGCCCCGTCGAATGAGCTGCGCAGGCGGATCGTCGCCGCGCGGGTGGCGTTCATGCCCACGATCCAGTCCGCCTCCGAGCGCGACCTGGCGGCCTGCTCCAGCGACACGAGCTCCTCGGGCGGGCGCAGCGTCGCGAGCGCCTCTTTCATCGCCGCGTTCGTCATCGAGCTCAACCACAGCCGTTTGACGGGCTTATCGCCCTTGGCCTTCTCGTACAGATACGCGAATATCAGCTCGCCCTCGCGCCCGGCGTCGCACGCGTTGACGACCTCCTCGACGTCCTCGCGCTTCAGCTGGGCGGTGACGACGGACATCTGCTTGCGCGAGCGTTCGTCTCTGACCACGAGCTTGAACCGCTCGGGCACGATCGGCAGGTCCTCCATCCGCCAGCGCTTGTATTTCGCGTCGTACTCGTCGGGCTCGGCCAGCTGCACGAGGTGCCCGACCGCCCAGGTGATCACGTCATCGGGGCCCTCCAGGTAGCCCTCCTTCTTCTGAAACGGCCCCTTCAGCACGCGTGCCAAGTCCTGCCCGACGGAGGGCTTCTCGGCTATGAGCAGTGTCTTCGCCACGGCGGTCAGCGTAGCGGGTGCTCCCCCGGCGACTATGTCAGCCTTTCGGAGGTGACGACGGCAAGGTCCCATTGGGGGCACCGGCACGCCCAGGCCGGACACGTATCTGCCGTAGCTCACGCACCAAGCACGCGCTTTCCCCGCCATGCGGGGACGCAGTAGCGAGCACCTCGCGAATCGCCCGAAGATCGGCATGAAGCTCTTGCTTGGGCATGGGCTGAGCATAGGCCCATAGGTCCTCACTCACCCGGCCGCGCACGGCCCCGTGCTCACCGTGGCCGACCCCGCGCCGGCCAGAATCTGCGCGACGGTCGCGTTGGCCACGCCGTAGCCGCCGGGCGGCCCCCCGCCGACGGTGCCGGCGAAGACAGTCGTGAGCACGCCGCCTTCGGCATCGACCAGCGGTCCGCCGGAGTTTCCGGGTCGCACCAGCCCGCGCAACGGTGTCAGCAGTCGCGAGACGGGACCCTGGCCGTAGGCGTTGTCGGTAAGCGCGGTCTGGGTGCGCCCGATGCGGCCGGGCTGCACGTCATACGGTCCGTTCTCGGGATAGCCCAGGATCGCGCCCGCGCGGCCCGACGCCGGTTCGTCAACGACGCTCAGCGACGGCACGCCGCCGAGCCCGGGAACGCGCAGCACCGCGATGTCCACGGTCGGATTGAACGCGATCGCTTCCGCGGGCATGTCCGGCGGCTGACCATCGAGCTCGACGGTGGTGTCCCGCTCGCCGGCGACGACATGCGCGTTGGTGATCACCTCGTCCGGGCGCGCCACCCAGCCCGAGCCCTCGATCGCCAGGCCGCAGGCGGTGCCGAGCACGCGCACGACGCTGCGCGACGCCGCGCGCACATCCGGAGCCCGGCCGATCTGCGGCAGCGGCGCCGCCACATCGGGCGAGGGGCCCGCGAGCCGCGGCAGCGGATCGAGACGCGCGAGGGCGTTCAGGATCGGCCCCGAGGGCGGCAGCAGCTGGTTGAGCTCACCCAGGATGGCCGAGCGCTGGATGTCCGCGCGCAGCTGTCCCCCGCCCAGCGTCTGCCCGGCCACGGCGGCGGCGATCCACACGATCCCCAGGCCGAGGACCGCGCCGAGGGCCGCCCCGAGCAGGCCGTCGAGCAGGCCCAGGCCCGGCAGGATCAGCGTGCGCCGGCGCAGCCTGAAGCCGAGGCCCTCCAGCCCGGTCGCGAGGATCGCGCCGGCCAGCAGCGCCCCGATCAAGCCGAACGCGGGAGCATACGGCGAGGCCGATCCGCGCGGCAGCAGAAGAGGACCGAGGCGCGTTCCGAGGAATGCACCGATAACAAATCCCGCAAACGAGAGCGCCCCCACGATGAGCCCCCGCCGGAAGCCAAATCCCGCCAGCAGCGCGGCGAACACGACGATCGGCCAGTCGAGCGCGCTCACGCGCGCGCCCGCCGTCTCAAACCGTGGTATGTGCGCGCAAGCGGGCTCACCAGACCATGTTCTACCGTTCCACGACGTGGACGCTCACAATTGGGATAGACCGTGAACGCGTCCTCCACGGGCGAGCGCTCGGCGGCAGAGGGCGGGCGGGGCTCGGATCCTCACCACGACCACAGACGCCGCCGGCGTGCCAGGCGGGCGCGTCCAGTGATCGCACTGGCGGCACTGGCGTTCGTGATCGGGGCGATTCTCGGCGCGGACCATGGCTCGAACGCCGCGAACGCGCTGGCGGCGCGATTCGTCAGCGCGTGGACGAGAGGCGACTACGCGGCGATGTACGAAGATGTCGACGGCCACTCCAAACGGGCGATCTCCCCACAGCAGCTGGCCGATGACTACCGGCGCGCGCTGCGCGCCGCGACCGCGACGGGAGCGCTCCTGACGGGCAAGCCCCGCGCCGGCGCCGGCGGCCTGGTGACGGTGCCGGTAGGAGTGCGCACGCGCCTGTTCGGAACGCTGCGACTCGCGTTCGCGCTGAGAATCGCCGGTGGTGGCAGCGGCGGGATCGCATGGTCGCGGTCGCTGGAGTTTCCCGGCCTGCGCACCGGCGAGGTGCTCAGCCGCAGAATGGCGCTGCCGCACCGGGCCACGCTGCTGGCACGCGACGGGTCGATCCTGGCCGAAGGCGCCGCCACCGAAGCGGGACAGCGAGACTCGCCGCTGGGCGCGCTCGCCGGCGCGGCGCTGGGCGAAGTCGGGCCAGTGCCGTCCGCGCGCGCGGCGCAGCTGGAAGCCGAAGGGGTGCCGGCGGACGCGATCGTCGGCGTCAGCGGGATCGAGGAGGCGCTGGACGACAGCCTGCGGGGGACCCCCGGAGGCGAACTGCTGGCCAGCAGTGCCCGGCCCGGCGGCCCCAGCCGGGTGCTGGCGATCGCGGTGCCGAAGGCGGCGCCCACCGTGCGCACGACGATCTCCCCCGCCGTGCAGCGCGCCGCGGTCACCGCGCTCGGCGGTCAGCTCGGCGGGGTCGTGGCGATGGCGCCGAGCACGGGACAGATCCTGGCCGTCGCCGGTCTGGGCATCGACGATCTGCAGCCCCCGGGCTCGACGTTCAAGATGGTCACCGTCAGCGGCGTCCTGCAGGCCGGGATCGCCGGCCCGCACAGCACGTTCCCCTACGCCACATACGCGACGCTCGACGGAGTCAAGCTGAGCAACGCCAACGGCGAGGAATGCGGCGGCTCGCTGGAACTGGCGTTCGCGGTCTCCTGCAACTCGGTGTTCTCCCCGCTCGGCGTCAAGCTGGGGGCGCCGCGGCTGGTGGCAATGGCCGAACGGTACGGCTTCAACCACGAACCGGGCATCCCCGGCGCCGTGGAGAGCACGCTCCCGGCGGCCTCGCAGATCCAGGGCGAACTGGATCTCGGCTCGACCGCGATCGGCCAGGGCAAGGTGCAGGCCAGCGCCCTGCAGATGGCGACGGTCGCGGCCACGATCGCCGACGGCGGGCACAGACCGCAGCCCACGTTCGTGTTCGACGCCGCGCCCCGCACGGTCGCGACGGCGACCAGCGCCGCCGTGGCGCACACGGTCAGGCGCCTGATGATCGGGGTGGTGCGCGAAGGCACGGGCACCGCGGCGGCGATCCCGGGGGTGACGGTCGCCGGCAAGACGGGCACAGCCGAACTGGGCACGGTCCCAAGCTCGTGCTCGGGCGGCAGCGAAGAAGGCGGCGCCAAGGAAGGCGGCTCGGGGGAATCGCACGCGACGGGCTGTGGGGGCGCGGCCAGCGAAGCGAGCAACACCGACGCCTGGTTCGCCGCGTTCGCGCCAGCGCTTGAACCGCGCATCGTCGTCGGCGTGCTGCTCGTAAAAGACGGCGCCGGTGGCGCCACGGCGGCGCCGGTGGCGCGAGAAGTCCTGGAGGCCGGCCTGCAGGCCACCCACTGACGCCGACGGATGGATCCTCAGACCAAGCTGCGGTCAAGTTGAGGGACGTGATCCACCGGCGGTTGGTGAGGGATTGAGCTGTGGAGCGGTCTTCATCCCCCGCCTTGACTGACAGCTGGTATCAGACGTCGAGCACGGCCGACGCGGTCTGTGTCGCGTCGGTCGGATCGACGATGTGGAGCTTCAGCGGGCGGTTGTCCAGCGAGACGACCTGGATCTTGTAGAGCAGCAGCGCGCCCTGGGTGCCCCCGTTGGCGGCGACCGAGCCGGGCACGGGAACCTGGCTTTCGGCGGGAATCAGACCGGCGCGGTAGGCGAACTGGTTGGACTGGCCAGGCTGGATCGGGGTGTAGACGTTGTTCTGGGTGTCGCTGATCGTCAGATCGCCCGCGCCGAGGTGCGGCGTGGAGGTGTGGTTGTAGACCTGGACGAACACGGCGAACCACTCTTCGCCGGGTTTCAATGCGCGCTGCGCGGGCGTGAGACCCTGCAGGTAGGCCGCGTCTTCGACGTTGGCGGGATTCAGCTCGCGCGAGAGCTGCGCCTCATAGACGAGCGGCCCGACATTCAGATAAGGGGCGTTCTGCCCGGATTCCCCGGCGTAGGTGCCGGTCGTGACACGGGTGTGCGAGTCACCGCACGCGCCGAGCGCCAGCGCGACCGCGAGTGCCAGCGCAACGGCCGCGACCCCGCGCGCCAAGCGTGCCCGCGCGTGAACGGAGCCCGAGGAGGAGGGATGGGGGGAAGCTGTGCTGAGGCGGGCGCTCATGCGACGCGGCAGTCTATCCAGTACTCGCCTGCCGGCGACTATCCACCGGCGACCGTGACGCGAGGGCCGCGGCCGTCGTCTGACTCGAGGATCGTGCGCAGGCGGCGCATGGCGCGGGCGTTCTGGCGGCGCATCCAGCCGCGCGCGCCGAATCGCTCCAGCAGGCGATCGGAGAGCGTGACGGGCGCCGTCTGCAGCGTGAACTGCACGCGCGTCGTGCCCGAGGCGCCGGGAGCGAGCTCATAGACGCCGAGCGTGCGCACGCGGTTGCCCTTGCCGGTGCGCCCGACCTCGACGATCCGGTGCGGCCGGTCGACCTCGGTGAACGTGACGTCGCCCCAGGCGAAGCGAGCGCCGCGAGCCTTCACGCGAAAGCGCGCCCCCGCACCGCGCCCGATCGAGTCCACACGCGTCAGATGCCAGTCGAGGAGGTAATGGTCGGTGAACTCCGGGTGGTTGGCGATGTCCTGCAGGTAGTCGAACACCTGCTCGCGCGGGCGGTCAACCACGATCGACACGGTCACGGGGTCCATGGTGAGGCGGCAGTCTAAGGGTTCGCGGGGCCAAACGGGTGACGGGATCGGGCTCGGAGCGTCAACGCTCCCCGCCAGACCGCGCCCAGCGCGCATGCCCCCGCGGAAAGTGCGCGACGGGCGCATCGCACCGCCGGGGCGGGACTATGCCGCGCGGGTCAGCCTGACCGTGTGACCGTGCTCGGAGTGGCGCACGAGCTCGGTTGCGACCGGGGGCTCGCGGCGCAGCGCGCCGCACAGCTCACAGACGATGCCCGCGGCACGCGAGTACAGGTGGATGTGCTCGCCCACCAGGGGAGTGCGCCCGCAGTCCACGCAGCGATCCCGGTCGGCCTCCAGCGCGCCGACGCCACGGCGCAGCTGCAGGAGCTCGAACTGCTCGATGTCGCACTCAGCGGATTGGGGGGCCAGGCTCATTGTGCTGGTGGTGTTCGCCGCGGCCGGCCGGCCTCCTGCCGTCTGCCAAGGATCTCCTGCCGTCTGCCAAGGACCCCGCGAGGGTGGTCAGACGACAGCTGTTCTCGAGGCCTCCCGAGCAGGGCCCCAGAATCGGGACTGTGGCGATAGGTTTCTGTTGTTAGAATGCCCGACCGCGGCTTACATCAATTTGACACGCTTGTTATGATCGCCACGACTTCTTCCTGATGGACAGCACCCTGGGGAATCCGAAGCAGAAAGGGCAAGCACAGGATGGAATCGCTTATTTCGGGCACATTCGTCGGCGCGGGCTCGTTCCAGTGCCGGCACTGTGGATACATGCTGACGCTCGCGGGCACCGACACGCTGAGCGATTGCCCCGACTGTGGAGGTCATGATTTTGTCCGCGCGTCGCTGTTCAGCGCGGGCGGCCTGGCTCGTGGCCGCGTCGGCGACGCAGCGGCAACGCCGGCCCAGGCCGACATGCCCGGAGGACCGATTCTCGCCAGTCGTGGTGGCGGCGCCTCTGCGAGCATGAGCGCCCGCCACAGCTCTGGCGGCGATGAGGGCGCTCCGCAGGCCGCGGAGCCGGTGAGCAACGCCGACACCGTGAAGACCGGGGTGATCGGCAGCAGCGGCGGCGGCGGCGGCGCGCTGTCCCGGCCCGAGCCGATCGACAGCGACGAGTGGCTGCAGGATGCGCGCGAGCAGCTGCGCACACCCGGCGAGTACCTCGCCTACGAAGACAGCGGCGAGCTCAGGACAGTCGCGCTCACCCGCGAGTGGACGCGTATCGGTCGCAGCCTCGCAGCCGACGTGCGCTTCGACGACCCGACCGTCTCACGCAGGCACGCTCTGGTCGTGCGCCAGGCCGACGGGGTGCGCGTGCTCGACGATCGCAGCCTCAACGGCGTGTTCGTGAACGGGGCGCGAATCGAGTGGAAGGTGCTCGAGGACGGCGATGAGATCCTCGTCGGCCGCTACCGGCTGCGCTTCCTCAGCGTCGCTCCAGCCGACGCGAGCGCGAGCGCACCGACCGCGAGCACCCCGCACGGCGCGAGCTGAAAACACGTTCTGAGCGCCGTCGCCACGGTCCAGGCGCGTAGTATCGCGCCTTGCATGAGCGAGTCCCGCACAACCGCCACGACGGCAACGACGATCGCCGTGCTCTCCCAGAAGGGCGGGACGGGCAAGACGACCGCGGTCAGGACCCTCGCCGACGCGTTCCGGCGGGCGGGCGTGAGCACGCTCGCGGTCGATCTCGATCCGCAGGGAAACCTGTCGGACTACTTCGACCTGGCGCCCGATGTGCAGCCGACGATCGCCGACGTGCTCTCCGGGCGCGCGTCGGCGACAGAGGCGATCCACGACGATCTGATCCCCGCCAACCTCAGCCTCGCCGAGGCCGAGCTCATGCTCGGCGGGAAGATGGGCCGGGAGATGACGCTGCGCCGCGCGCTCGCGCTCCTCCCGGGCTCCTACGAGCTGATCCTGATCGACTGCCCGCCCTCGCTGGGTCTGCTGACCGTCAACGCGCTCGTCGCCGCCGACCGCGCGCTCGTGACCGCCGAGGCCCAGTACTTCGCGCTGCAGGGCGTCGAGCAGGCGATGGAGGTGATCGAGCTCGCGCGGGACAGCCTCAACCCGAACCTGCAGCTGCTCGGGGTGTTGCTGAACCTCGCGGACATGCGCACCGTGCACTCGCGCGAGGCGCTCGCCTCGCTGCGAGAGCGCTTCGGCGGGCAGGTGTTCGACACGGCGATCCGCTCCTCGATCGCCTACGCCGAGTCGGCCGAGCGCGCCGTCTCGATCCTCGACCACCGGCCCGACCTCGGCGCGGACTATCTGACGCTCGCCGGCGAAACGCTCGCGCGACTGCCGGGGTTTGAAGATGCGCGCAGGCGGGTGGCCGGGCTCGGCTAGAGATCTCTGACGTACGCCCCCTGAGCCTCGAACGGCGCACGCAGCAGCCTCGCCCAGCCCTCGATCTCCGAGCGCAGCGCCTCCACAACGGCGCCGGTCTGCTCGTAGAAGCACCACACGAGCACGGTCGGCCCCGCCCCGGAGATGCTCGCTCCGAGCGCCCCCAGCTCAGGCGCGCGCATGGCGAGCTCATAAGAGCGCGGGAACAGGCTCGCGCGGCGCGCCTGGTGCAGGCTGTCGTGCAACCCGAGCGCGACCAGATCCCAGTCGCCTTGGGCCAGCCCGAGCGTGAGCAGGGCGCCGTGCGCGACGTTGAACACGGCCTCCCCGAGCGGCACCTGCGCCGGCAGCGCCTCGCGTGCCGCGCTCGTGCGCACCGCCTGATCGGGCACGACCGCGATCGCCTCCAGGCCGGTCGGGGCCTCAAAACGCGTCGCCTGCCCGTCCGCGCAGATGACAAACCCGCCGTTCAGGGCGGCGGCGACGTTGTCGGGATGACCCTCCAGCTCGCTGCCCAGCGCGAGCAGATCGGCGTCCAGCTCGAACAGATGGTCGGCCGCCATCAGCCCCGCGACGATCGCCGCGGCGCTCGACCCCAGCCCGCCGGCCAGCGGGATCTCGGACTCGATCCTGAATGCGAACCCGTCCGCGGGGTGCAGCCGCTCGAACGCCCGCACGCACAGGTTCTCGTGCCCGTGCGCCACCTGCAGGTCGGTCTGCACCGAGAACCGTCCGGTCTCGCGCACCTCAAGCTCCAGATGCAGGCCGACCGCCGCCGCCATGCAGTCGAACCCCGGGCCGAGATTCGCCGATGACGCGGGCACGCGCACGACCCGCCTACGGATCACCCAGCACCGCCTCCTCGATCGCGGCCAGCTCCGCCGGGCAGTTGATGATGCGCCCGTCGTTGTGCGCGATCGCCGTCTCCGGGTCCTTCAGGCCGCGGCCGGTCAGCACGCACACGATCTGCTCCGCGCCCTCGGCGCCGTACTTGAGCAGTCCCGCGACCGACGCGGCCGAGGCCGGCTCGCAGAACATCCCTTCGCGGGACGCCAGCAGCCTGAACGCGGCCAGGATCTCATCGTCTGAGACCGCCCTGATCGAACCGCGCGAGTCGCGGGCGGCGGCCATCGCGTCCTCCCAGCGCACGGGATTGCCGATCCTGATCGCGCTCGCCACCGTTTCCGGGTGCTCGATCACCCGGCCCTCCACCAGCGGCGCGGCGCCCGCGGCCTGATAGCCATACATGCGCGGCGCCGCCCCCATCTCCTGAAAGCCGCGCCAGTAGGAGGTGATGTTGCCGGCGTTGCCGACCGGGATGCACAGCGCTTCCAGCCCACCTTCGAGACCCTCGTGGATCTCGAACGCGGCCGTCTTCTGGCCTTCGATGCGGTAGTCGTTGACCGAGTTGACGAGCACGATCGGGTGCATGTCGGTCAGCTCGCGCACGAGCGTGAGCGCCTGGTCGAAGTTGCCGGCCAGCGAGATCACGCGCGCGCCGTGGATCAGCGTCTGGGCCATCTTGCCCTGAGCGATCTTGCCCTCCGGGACGATCACCGCGCAGGTTATGCCCGCGCGCGCGGCGTACGCCGCGGAGCTCGCGGCGGTGTTGCCGGTGGAGGCGCAGATCACCGCCTTCGCCCCGTCGCGCACGGCGGCGGAGACAGCGCAGGTCATGCCGCGGTCCTTGAACGATCCCGTCGGGTTGGCGCCCTCGAGCTTCAGCCGCACCGACGCGCCCACCATCTCCGAGAGCACGGGCGCGCGCAGCAGCGGCGTGGAGCCCTCCTGCAGGCTGACCAAGGGATCGCCGGGGGCGAACGGCAGCCGCTCGCGATAGCGCTCGATCAGGGGCACATGGGCGCCCGTGGGCGGGATGCCCTCGACCGTGGGGACCTTGACGGTTGCCTCGTAGCTCATCCGAACTCCTCTTCGATCACGCGGATTGTGCGCGGGGTGGAACGTACGAAGTCGGACTGCGCCAGCAGCGCGATCGCGGAGCGCAGGCTCGACTCGGGGACGACGTGGGTGACCATCACCAGGCGCGCGCGCTCGCCCAGGCCGCGCTGAACGACCGACTTGATCGACACGCCCTGCTCGCCCAGCACCCGCGTCACCCCGGCGAGCACGCCCGGCTCATCGGCGACGTCCAGGTGCAGGTAGAACGCGCTGGGGACGTCCTCCAGCAGGCGCAGCTCAAGCGGCGGGGCGGGCGGTCGCGCGCCGCCGGTCATCACGCTGACGACGTCCCCCAGCACCGCGCTCGCGGTCTGACGCCCGCCGGCGCCCGGGCCGGACATGGTGATCTCGGTGATCGCCTCCGATTCGACGGTCACCGCGTTGAACGGCCCCGACACCGAGGACAGCGGATGCCCGGCGTAGAGAAACGCGGGATACACCCGCACCGACAGCCCGCCGTCGCGGCGCTCGGCCGTGCCGATCAGCTTCAGCCCGAGACCCAGCTCGCGCGCGTACTCCATGTCGTCTGACTGCAGGTGCTCGATGCCCTCGTAGGGGACGTCCTCCAGATGCACCGGCGCGCCGAACGCCAAGCGCGCGAGGATCGCCATCTTCGCCGCCGCGTCGCGGCCTGAGACGTCGTCTGAGGGGTCCGCCTCGGCATAGCCCAGGCGCTGAGCCTCGGCGAGCGCCTGGGCGTAGGTGCTGCCGCGGGCCATCTCCGAGAGGATGAAGTTGGTGGTGCCGTTGACGATCCCGTGGATGCGCTCGATCGGCGTGGCCGCCAGCGACTCCTCCAGCAGGCGCACGACCGGCACCGCGCCGGCCACCGCGGCCTCGAAGCGCAGCAGCACGCCGCGCTCGCGGGCGAGACCGAACAGCTCCTCGCCGTGCTGGGAGAGCAGCTGCTTGTTGGCGCTGACCACGTCGCGGCCGGCGCGCATCGCCTGAAGCAGGTACTCGCGCGCGGGCTCCTTCCCGCCCATCAGCTCGACGATCAGATCGGCGCCGTCGAGCACCTCCTCGAAGCTGCCCCGCGAGCGCGTCAGCACGCCACAGATCACGGGCCTGCGGCCGTTGACGCGCTCGATCTCACCGGCCCGCTCGTCCAGCATCTCGGCGAACGCCGAGCCAACGGTGCCGTGACCGAGCAGGCCGATGCGAAACGGGTCAGCGGACATCGCGCGCGATCAGATCGTCGAGGGTCTCGCGGCGCACCACCACGCGCGCGTGGCCGCCCGCGCAGAAGACGACCGGCGGGCGGGGGACGCCGTTGTAGTTGGACGCCATCGCATACCCGTACGCGCCGGTCCCCGGCGTGAGGATCACATCGCCCGGGCGGGGATCGTCGAGCAGCGCGCGGCGCACGATCACATCGCCGGACTCGCAGTGCTTGCCCGCGAGCACGCACTCATCCGCGCCGCCGTAGCGGTCGGCGACGTGGGCTTCGTAGCGCGCCCCGTAGAGCATTGGGCGCAGGTTGTCGGACATCCCGCCGTCGACGGCCACCCAGCGGGAGACGTTCTGCTTGACGGACTCCACGGTGTACAGCGTCACGCCGGCGTTGGCCGTCAGCGCCCGGCCGGGCTCGACCAGCAGCCGCCGGCCGGAGCTCGCGCCCATCCCGTGCTCGCCCGCGGCGCCGACGAGCGCCTGGACGTAGGCCTCGATCGAGGGGGGCGCGGGCTGATCTGAGGTGTAGCGCACGCCCAGGCCGCCGCCGAGATCCCACACGGGGAAATCGCCGAGCCGCGCGAGCTCCGCGACCTCACGGCGAAACGGGGCGAGCTCGCACAGCTGCGAGCCGATGTGCGCGTGCAACCCCTGCAGCCGCAGCCCGGGGACGTGCCGCACCCGCGCGATCGCCTCGGGGGCGTCGGCCATCGCGAACCCGAACTTCGAGTCGGCCTGCCCGGTGGAGATATGCTCGTGCGTGTCGCCGCTGACGTCTGGGGTCACACGTATGAGGATGTCCTGGACGTAGCCGTGCAATCCCTCCCGTGAGGGGGCCGCATGCTTTTGATAAGGCTGATGTTGTCCCGTCGGCGCATGCGCCGACGGGCGGGGTGGCACATGTGCCACCCCGGGCGGGGCCGCATGCGGCCCCGCCGGACGAGCCGCATGCGGCTCGTCTTGAGGCCGCGCATGCGCGGCCTCAGCGGTCGGCGCTTGCGCCGACCGCACACCATCAGCTTTTGCTAAGTCATGCGCCGACTCGGGATCGGACTCGGCGTCCGCGTCCGTCAATAACCCCTCCAAGCGGTCGATCTCGTCGAAGTTGTCGATCACGATCAGCCCCACCCCGCGCTCCAGCGCCATGCACAGCTCGGCTGCCGACTTGGCGTTGCCGTGCAGGACGATCCGCTCGGGGGCGAACCCCGCACACAGCGCCAGGTGCAGCTCGCCCGCGGAGGCCACGTCACACCACAGGCCCTCCTGGGCGAACAGGCTGAGCACGGCGGTGCAGGGAAACGACTTGGAGGCGAACACGACGTTGAAGTCCTCATGCCCCTTCTCCCGCCCGGCCCGCACGAACGCCCGTGCGCGCGCGCGCAGGTCCTCCTCGGCGACGACATACGCGGGCGTGCCGAACTCCCGCGCGAGCTCGATCGTGTCGCAGCCGCCGATCCGCAACCGCCCTCGCTCGTCCAGGGCGCTGTCGAGGGGCAGCACCGGCGATACGCCGGTCTGCGAGGAGGAGGTTTCGGTGGCCATGCCTGGATTATCGCTGGCCGGGACGATTTTCCCCGGCCCCCCCGTGCGAGCGCCCGTCTCTGCCGGCGTCCGCGCGGCGAGAGCGGTGGATCAGGCCCGGGCGGCCTGGGGCGAGCGCGCCGGCGGCCCGGAGCCCGTGCGCAGCCCCGACACGCCGTCCTCGCGCGCCATCCACGCCAGCCACGCGAGGCCGATGATCATCAGGGCGATCGACTCCAGCTGCGGCGCGGTCAGGCCCGCGAACACCTCGGCGTTGCGGCGGATGAACTCGACCAGCAGCCGCTCCAGGCCGCTGAAGACCATGTACAGCGCGAAGATCACGCCCGGGCGCACGCGGTCGCGCAGCTGCCACAGCAGATACGCGAGCAGGCACATCGAGACCGTCTCATAGATCGGCGTGGGCTGCACGGTCACGCCAGGCGGGGTCGGGACGGTGCCGTGCGGGTAGCCCATCGCCCAGGGCAGGCTCGATCTGATCCCGTAGTCGCCGTCGCCGGAGACCTGGCATCCGATCCGCCCGATGCCGTAGCCGAGCGCGAGCGCGGTCGCGCACATGTCGAACATCTTCAGTTCCATCGCATCGCGCCAGCGCATCCACGTGAGCACCGCGAGCGCGCCGCCAATCGCGCCGCCGTACCAGACCAGGCCCGAGCCCGAGAAGATCGAGCCGAGCAGGTTGTGCCGCACCGAGGAGTAGTTCTGGATCACGAAGTACGCGCGGGCGCCGATCACGCCGCCCAGAAGCGCGGCGAACACGAGCTCATACGCCCAGTCCACAGGCTCCTCCAGCTCGCGCAGGCGCCTGGCGATCACCAGGCCGCAGGCGAGGAACCCGAGCGCGAACGTCACGCCGAACGTCTTGATCGAGATGCCCAGCAGTTCCACTTCGGGCTTCATGCACCGGACTCTAGCCGCCTTCTGCGACAATGACGGCGATGGCAAGGCGCCCTGAGAAATTCGGCAAGGACACCGGCCTGCAGGCACGGATGGTGCTGACGATGTTCCTGCTGGGGTTGGTGTATGTGGTGTTCGTCGGCGTGCTGTTCGCCGTCGGCGCCCAGGCCGGCGTGATCGTGATCGTCGCGCTCGTGCTGCTGATGATGCAGCTGTTCGGCTCGGACCGGATCGCGATGGCGACGATGGGCGTCAAGGAGGTGACCCCCGCGCAGGAGCCCGAGCTGCACGGGATCGTCGAGCGGCTGTGCGTGCAGGCCAACCTGCCCAAGCCGCGGGTGTGCGTGATGGAGACCTCGATGCCCAACGCCTGCGCGATGGGCAAATCGCAGAAGTCGGCGACCGTGTGTGCGACCCGGGGAATCCTGCAGCTGCTGGAGCCCGCCGAGCTCGAAGGCGTGATCGCGCACGAGCTCACCCACGTGATCAACCGCGACGTGATGGTGATGACGCTCGCGAGCTTCTTCGCCACGCTCGCCTCGCTGATCATCCAGTTCTCGTTCTTCTTCGGCGGGGGCTTCGGCGGCGGCTACGGACGCAACCGCGAAGAGGAGGAGGCGCTGATGGCGGTTCTGGTCGTGTCGGTGCTCGTGTACGTGATCTCGTTCATGCTGCTGCGCGCGCTCTCGCGCTACCGCGAGTTCGCCGCCGACCGCGGCTCCGCGGTGCTGACCGGCCGTCCCTCGGCGCTGGCCTCGGCGCTGTTGAAGATCAGCGGCACGATGGATCGCGTGCCGACCCAGGATCTGCGCCGGGCGGAAGGGATGAGCGCGTTCTTCATCCTGCCCGCGCGGAGGAAGAAGTCGATGATGAACATCTTCGCCGACCACCCGCCGCTGGAGCAGCGCCTGGCGGCGCTGGAGCGGCTGGAGTCCCAGCTGCAGGGCACGACCGGCACAGCCGTCGCGTAGGGTGCCGGCGCGTGTGAGCATTCCCGGGCAGACAGGGCGGGGGCGCTGAGCGTGGGCCTGCGCGACATCATCACCGGCCGCCACACGGTCGCCGGACCGGCGCCCGATCGGCTGTTCGCGATCACGACCGCGTACATCGCGCTGCAGTCCGAACACTCGATCGACCCCGCCGGCGTCGCGGCGATCGTGTTCCAGGCGCTGGCCACGAGCGAGTTCGAATCCACGCTGCGTGACATGGAAGAGGTCGTCCGCGCCACCGGCGGGGACACCGGCACGACGGTGAGCACTCAGGACGACTCGTATGGATACCGCTGGATGGTGCTGCGCAACCCCGACGGTCAGCCCAGCGTCGAAGACCTCGCGGTGGGCATCAACGCCGTGTCGAGCTCGATCGAGACGGCCGGGCACGGCGAGCGGCTGCTGTGCGCGGTGTTCGCGTTCGCCGACGCTCAGCACCGTGCGGTGTACATGATCTACAACTACAAGCGCGGCTACTGGTACCCGTTCGTGCCCGAGGGTGGGGGCGGCGCCAACGAGCGCTCGACCGAGCGCGAGCTGCAGCTGAAGGCCCAGATGTCCGGCGAGCTGCCGATCGAGCCCGAACTGGAGCGCTGGTTCCCGCTATGGGGAATCCCGATCTGATCAGTCGGTGACGGCTACGGCTACATTACTATAGTAGCTACCGGGAGATAAAGGCTGGGGTGTTGAGTATAAAATTTCAAAGTTTGTGCACCATAGTGCACAAAAGTCGGGAAGTTAATGATCCAACTTCAGCCTCACACCGGCAGCGGCCGGCCAGGGGTCAGTCCGGGATCAGGCCCTCGCCCGTAAACTCGCGCCCGGCCTCGACGAACGTCAGGTCCGGCGGCGGCAGGATCAGATCGGAGGTCTCGATCTCCTCGTCGCCGACGCGGGTGCCTTGGGCGCGCACGTAGTCGAACAGCGCGCTGTAAACGTCGGCGAAGCCGTCCTCCTCGCCGCTGTCAACGAGCGCCACGACAGCGTTCTCGAGCTCGTTGACACGTGCCGCCGCGCTGTCGTCCAGGCGGTACTGGTCCTCGCCGGAGATGCGCACGATCATGACTGACCACCGGCCTCGCCGGCGGCGCCCCCCTCGGCGGGCGGGGCCTGGGTCGCCTCGGCCGGCGCCGGGGTCTCACCCGGCGCGGGCTCGGCCGGCGCGGCTATCTCTCCCGCGGGGGCCGCCCCACCGCCGTCTCCGGCCCCGATTTCGGCGCGCATCTTAGCGAGGTCGTCATCGACGGCCGACTTGCTGGAGAGCGACTTCAGCTGGCGGTCGATGTCGTCTTCGCCGGAGCCCAGCGCTGTGATGTCGTCGAACGTCCCGGCGGCTTCCAGCTCGGAGACGGCATCGGCGCGGGCTTTCATGTTTTCGGTCTTGTCGACCGCGCGCTGCATCGCCAGGCCCACGTCGGCCATCTGCTCGCCGACGCCGGTGGCCGCCTCGGAGATCTTCACCTGGGCTTCGGCGGCGGAGTACTGCGCCTTGATGACCTCCTTCTTGGTGCGGAACGACTCGATCTTCGCGCGCAGCTTCTGCTCGGAGTCGGTCAGCTTCTGCTGCTGCTCTTCCAGTTCGGCGACCTGCGTGTCGAGCCCCTGCAGCTCGGTCTGGGCGACGTTCTTGCGCTCCAGCGCCTGACGGGCGAGATCCTCCTGGCCGGCGGACACCGCCTGGCGGGCCTGGGTGTCGAGCTTGACCACGCTCTGTTGCAACGACGTCTCCTGCATCTGCAGGCGCTTCTTGGCGGTGACGACGTCCGCTATGCCCTTCTTGACGTTCTGCAGCTGTTCGACCTGCTTCTGGTAGCTGTAGTCGAGCGTCTCGGCCGGGTCTTCCGCGCGGTCCAAGAGTTTTGAGACCTTCGCCTTTACGACAGTTGACATGCGCCCGGTCAGACCGGCCATCTGATCCTCCTATAGCTGTTCACGCGTACGGTTCGCTCAAGCCTAGCCGAACCGGGCGTCCGGCCCGCGGCGGCGTCCCTGCGGTCCTACAGCCCGAGCGGGTGGCGGACGACGAAGCCGGCGTTTTCCGGGCGCAGCGGGCGCCAGCGGGGGCCCTGCTCGTTGGACGGGTCGTCGGCTGAGCTCGTGTCCAGGCGCAGCCCGGCGACCGTCATGTAGGCGTGGCCGGGGTTCGAGAAGATCGCGACCCAGCGTCCCGCCCCGTGCGAGCCCCAGACTTCGAATTCCGATGAGTCCTCGGGGGTCTGCAACAGATCGGCACCGTGCAACGCAAAGGAAACGGTGCCCGAGCAGTCATAGCCTGGCGACATGAACGAGGCGTGGCCGCCACCGTAGATGTATGGCAGGCCGATGAGCTCGTTGCCGGCCCAGACCATCTCCTGGACGGCGGGTGGCACGGACATCGGCGCGGCGGCGAGCCCGTCGACGTAACGGGCAAGCGTGCCGGGAACCAGCAGCTCGGGCCTCGGCGTCGCGGTCGTCGGGGTCGTAGAGGTGGGAGTCGGGAGGGAGCTGCTGCCGCCGGTCGTCCCAGTCGCGACGGTGGCGGTGGTCGCGGTGCTCACTCCGGGCGCGGTGGGCCTCTGCCCGGGGGCCACGGGCGGGGGTGTGTAGGGGACGACCTGGCCGGTCGCGGTCTTTTCATAGACCGGGCCGCCGTAGGCGACGCTGGGGGTCTTGGCCGTGATCGGCGAGAGGTGCAGCGGCTTGGCGGGTTTCGCGGGCGCGGTCGGGGTCGCGCCACCGCTGGCGGAGGTGCTGGTCGACCCGGCCGCCGCGCCTCCGGCCACGGAGACCGAGCTGGTCGTGCTGGCCAGGGCCGGGACGGACAGACAGGCCGGGACCGTCAAGATTGAGCAAAGCGCCACAAAAAGTGTTCGCAACCGCACATCGACCTCTTTCGTCGGCCTGCGGGGTTAGCTGACGGGCTAGCGCTGAAAGAGCCTGCGCTTCTCACGGTTCCACCGTGGGATTCGCCCCAACAAACTGGGTCCCCCGTTCCCTGATGTCTGACCAGGGATTCGGCGTTGATCGAGGCACCCTAGCACGGTGCAACGACGGTTGCACTGGTTCTACGCGATCTGGGAGGTTTTCCCTGCAAATTGCACGATGAACGGCGCCCATGGGTCGTCTGGACCAGCCGCCGGGCGCCCGCGCGGACCCGCGCGCGGACCCGTATCCACGCGCTACAGGCCGTCGCTGAGATGGCGACACCGCGCGAGCGCCCGACCCACGACCTGATCCGGGCGCGGCTGAAGCCCACGCTCGTGGCGATGGCGCTCGCCGCCGCCGCGGGCGCGGGGATCGCGCTGGCGGCGGGCGCAGCAACCCGGCAGAGCACGGATCGCACCCCCTCCGGTCAGGCGCGCACGCACGTTACCCACGCGACCGGCCCGTCCGCGGCGGGATCCTCAGCGGCGGGCCGGCCCAGCGCACGCCCTCATCCAGCCCCAGCGCCGCCAACGCATCGGCGAGCGAGGAGCCACCCGGAGCCTGCAGCTGAAAATCCAGCTCGAGCGCCGGGATCAGCACGAAGCGGCGGCTGAGCAGCTGCTCGTGCGGGAGCGTCATCCGCTCGTGCGCGAGCACCACCTCGCCGAGCAGCAGAACGTCCACGTCGATCGTGCGCGGACCGTGGCGGACGCCGCCGCCGGGGGCGCGCCCGAGCGCGCGCTCCAGGCCCTTGACGGCGTCGAGCAGCTCGAGCGGCTCGAGCGCCGTCCGCACCCGCACGCACGCGTTTAGGAAGCTCGCCTGCTCGGGCACCTCGCCGACGGGATCGGTGTCGTAGACCGACGAGCACTCCAGCACCGTCACGCCCGCGCCGGGCAGCGCATCGACGGCATCCTGCAGCTGCGCGCGGCGGTCGCCGACGTTGGAGCCGAGGCCGAGCAGTCCTGTCCGGGTCTCGGGCATGCCCGAGACCGTACCTACGCGCCCGTGGGCTCGCTCAAACCCTCGCTCAAGCCGACCCGAGCGTGCAGACGGCGCAGCGGCCGGGGCGCCCACCAGGTGCGCTCGCCGAGCCGGCCCATCAGCGCGGGGACGAGCAGCGCGCGCACGAACGTCGCGTCGATCGCGACCGCCAGCGCGGTGCCGACGCCGAACTGCTTGATGAAGAAGATGTGCGAGGTCGCGAACGCGCCGACCGCCACGCAGAACAGCAGCGCCGCGGCGGTTATCAGGCGCCCGGTGCGCTCCAATCCCTGGGCCACGGCTTCGCGGGTGGGCAGGCCGCCGTCGTGGATCTCCTTGATGCGGCTGAACAGGAACACGCCGTAGTCGGTGGACAGCGCGAACGCGACCGTGAACAGCAGCACGAGGTTGGACTCCTCCAAGCCCCCGATCGGGCTGAAGCCGAGCAGCGAGGAGAAGTGCCCGTCCTGAAATATCAGCACGAGCAGTCCGGCGCCGACGGCGACGGTGAGCAGGTTCATCAACAGCGCGAGCATCGGCAGCACGACCGATCCGGTCATCAGGAACAGGGCGACGAGCGTGACGCACACGAGGATCGTGAGCGACAGCGGGACATGGGAGGAGATCGCGGCCTTCTGATCGATGAACCACGCCGTCCCCCCTCCCACCAGCGCTCCCGCCGGGTGCACGAGCGTGCGCAGGCGCTTGACCAGCAGCTGGTTGGCGACCGAGGCTTCCGTTCCCCGCGGGAGCAGTTCGATCTCCCACGTGCCGCGACCCAGGTAGTGGGGCGGCGCGACCTCCCGCGCCTGAGCGCCGGCCGTCCGCTGCGCGCTCAGGGCGAGCGCGTCCATGCGCGCGCCAGATACCGGCGAGGCCGGCATGACGATGCTGATCGTCTGCGCGCCGTTGCTGGCGAATTCCCTGTCGAGGTCTTCGGTGATCTGGCGACTCTGCGAGGAGGAGGGCAGGACGTGCGCGTCGGCGGGGATCAGCTGCAGGTGCAGTGCGGGCGAGGCGATCGCCAGCAGCACCGCGGCGGTCACGAACGCGACGAGACCGGGGCGCTTCATCACGCTCTGACCGAGGCGAAACCAGCCGCCGCGCTCGCTCGCCTGCGCGGAGCGCGCGGCGCTGCGCTGCAGCCACGCGGGGGCGAGCGCGTTCACGCGCGGGCCGAGCGCGACGAGCACGGCCGGCAGCACGACCAGCGCGACGGCGCCGGCCGACAGCGCCACGACCATGCCGCCGATACCCATCGAGTACAGGAACCTCAGCGGGAACACGAGCAGCGAGGCGAGCGCGCCGGCCACCGTCAGCGAGCTGTACAGCACGGTGCGCCCGGCCGTCTGCAGCGTGCGGGCGATCGCCGCGCGGGAGTCCAGGCCGCCGGCGAGCTCCTCGCGGAAGCGCGAGAGCACGAACAGGCTGTAGTCGATCCCCAGGCCGAGCCCCATCCCGGTGACGAGGTTCACGGCGAAGATCGACAGCCCCAGCCCCTGGTCGATCAGGCGCAGGGCCAGGAACGTGAGCACGATCGCGAACCCGCCCACGAGCAGCGGCAGCGCGGCCGCGATCAGGCCGCGAAAGACCCAAAGGGAGAGGAGCAGCAGGATCGGGAACGCCAGGAGCTCGGCGTTCTTCAGGTCCGAGGAGGTGCGGCTGTTGATTTCGTTGAACGCCACCTGGGGACCGCCGAACCGCACCCCCTGCCCGGCCAGTCGCGGACCGAGTCGGGCCGCGGCGGCGGCCGAGCGTTCCTGGGAGGAGAACGCGGCGAGCACGACCGTCTGGTGGCCGTCGCGCGAGACGAGCGCGGGCAGGTGCGTGGCCGGATAGTCGAGCACTCGCTGAAACCCTGGCTGCGTGGACAGCAGCGCGGCCACGCGCGCGGCCCGCAGCTGGGCGGCGCGATCGGCGAGCACGTTCCCGGGAGTGGACACCAGGGCGACGACGCCGTCGTACGGAGACTGCCCCGTCGCGTGTTCGATCGCGGCGTTGACCCTCTGGTTCTCGGCCTGCGGGTTCTGGAAGTCGGTGTTCGAGCTTTTCAGGATCGTCGTGACAGGCACGCCGAACGCCGCCGCCACCAGGAACGCGATGCCCGCGCCGATGAGCACGCGGCGCGTGTTCCCGGGGCGGGTGGCGAGTGCTGACAGGCGCGCGATCATCGCTCGCCCTCGTCCGGGGCCGGGGGT
>CABEDD010000085.1_pt1 | contig 24394 bp, 22 predicted proteins | sample 3132901 | NCBI WGS metagenome assembly CABEDD01 (sample SAMEA5534329, study PRJEB31848) | metagenome | biome: tundra; feature: field; material: soil | place: USA | collected 2013-05 | depth 0.15 m
ATCGGCCTGGAGCTGCTGATGGCGATCGCGCTGACGGCCTTCGGCGTGTTCGTCGCAAGCCACATCGAACGGATGGAAGGCTTTCAGGTGGTCATGCAGATGCTGCTGTTCCCGATGATCTTCCTCTCGGGCGCGCTGTTTCCGCTGAACGCGCTGCCGGGCTGGCTGACGGTGCTCACGCGCATCAACCCGCTCACGTATGCGGTCGCCCCGCTGCGTCAGGTCGTGTTCGCCGCACAGAACATGCCCGCGGCCGCTCGCCAGCGCTTCCCCGCAAGCGTCGAGGTGTTCGGTCACACGCTCTCGATCGGCACCGAGATCGCGATCACAACGGCATTTGCAGCCATCTTCATCGCGCTCGCCATCCGAGGATTCTCACGAACGGAATGACGTGCAGGCCGCCCGAGTGGACAATCCTCAGCATTCGTGCGGCCTTGCACGGATGCCAGCGGGCGGGGTCATGCGCAACGCTGCTGAGAACGTGTTTTGAAAAGATCGGCACGTCCGGATACGTCCCTGGACACTGCGCTGGATCACCACGTGCCGGCTTGCACGTGCTGGCCGATCCCGGACGATCGGTAGCACGCGCTTCACCGTCCCGCGTCGCCCAGCTTGGTCCATGAACGCCCCGACCGCACCGCCTATTTCAAAACACGTCCTCACGCATCCAGACTCGCGATCCGCAAGGAGCCACAAGATGACCGAGACCGAGCCGAGCATCATCGAGCACAGCGTCGAAAAGATGCACATCTGGTTGAAGGAGATCGCCGCCGAGCTTGGCGACGAGGACCGTCTGTACGCCTACCGCGCGCTGCGTGCGGTGCTGCACGCGTTGCGTGATCGGCTGACCGTCGACGTGGCGGCCAAGCTCGCCGCGCAGCTGCCCACCCTGATCCGCGGGATCTACTACGAGGACTGGGACCCCAGCCGCACCCCGCTTCCCATCCACGACGTGGAGGCGTTCCTCGATCACATCGTCCAGGAGGGCCACATGACAGGAGAGACCGAGGCCTCGATCTCGGTGACGGCGGTCGCGCGGGTCCTGCGAGCACATGTCTCCGCGGGGGAGATCGACGATGTCCTGGCGGTCCTGCCAGACAAGCTCAGGGCGCTGATCGAGGCCTGACCTCGACCTGCGCCGGATGCGATGGCTCCTCAGGACACGGAGGATCCCGCCGAGTCCTCGGCTGAGCCGGCGGCGGCGGTGCGGGGCAGCACGAGCAGTGAGCAGCGCGCGTGGCGCTGCAGGTGGGCGGAGGTGCTGCCGAGCACCAACCGCCGCACCGGGCCGTAGCTGCGCGAGCCGACCACCAGGATGTCCATCGCCTCGCCGAACGCAGCGAGCTCCTCGCCCGCGAGGCCGTACACGGCGTGAGCATCGACGTCGGGTGGGAGCTCGTTCATGCGATCGTTTGCCTCCTGGAGCATGACGTCGATGCTCTCCCCGATCGCGGGGGGCATGAGCGCGGTGTAGGTGTAGCTCGGTATCGACACGACTTCCAGGGCATGGACCGTCGCCCCGGTGCGCGCCGCCAAGCTCCGGGCCAGCGCAAGCGCCGATCTGCTCTCCGGCGAGGAGTTGTATGCGACGCCGACATCGCCAAGCGGGGCGGCGTGCTCGGAGTATCCGACGGAGGCGACGGCGACCGCGCAGGGAGCGTCGTTCAGCGCGGCGCGCGTGTCGTCGCCCAACATCGCACGGCCGAGGACGCCGTGCCGGCAGGAGCCCACGACGAGCAGATCGGCGCCCAGCCCCTGCGCCTGCTCGTGCAGGCCACGGCCGGGGCTGGCGGAGATGACGCCGATCAGCTCCGCCTGGACGCCGGCCGCCGCGCGCTCCTGCTCGAGCAGCCCGCGGGAGCCCTCGCGCTCCTTCGCCGCCTCGCCGCTGTGCACATGGGCGAGAGTCAACCTCCCGTCCGGATCGCTCAGACGGCGAGCGAGCGCGAGCGCGTCACGGCCGCCCGGTCTGCCGTCCACTCCTACCAGCACGTTGTTGAACATCTCAGCCTCTCCTTGTCGTGTGGCTATAGGCGTGGCGGCAAGATTTCACTTTGGCGGCAGGAGCAGCACGGAGCAGGGCGCGTCGTGAGCCACGCGCCGGCTGACGCTGCCCAGCGCCCGCATGCCGCTCAACCGGCGGCTGCCGATCAAGATCAAGGCCGCGTTCGTGCTTCGCGCGGTATCCACGATCACCTCCCAGGGACGGCCCGGCTCGATGCAGACGTCGCTCGCCTCGGCCAGGACGGCTTTCAGGGCGCCTGCCTGCGCCTGGATCTGACGATGGCTCACCTGGGACTCGCGGCCGACCGCATGCAGCAGGGTCACGGGCGCGTCCAGGCTCAGCCCCAGCCGGCCGGCGAGCCGCACGACCTCGTCCGAGCCCTCGTCGCCGTCGCTGGCCACGAGGATCCTGCGACCGCGCAGGGAGCCCGTGGAGGACTTGCGAACAATGAGCATGGGCGTGGTGAACTGGCTCAGGGCGGCAACCGCGACACCCCCGACGAGCATTCCACCGAGCCATGAGGTCGCGGGCGCCCCGATGGCGAGCAGGTTGTGATGGGAGGCTCGCTCGAGGATGACCTTGACGGGCGGGCCGTCCGGGTCCACGACCGTGGTCGAGGCCACCCCGGCATCGTCGGCGATGTGCTTGGCGCGGCTCAACAGGCGCTTGGCGCGGTCCGGGCCGATCGCGGCCGTCGTGTAACGCCCGGAGCCCGACACCGCCGTGACCGCAAGCAGGGTCAGATGCCCGCTCGGACCGGCGAGACCGGCGGCCATGCGCACGGCCGCGGTACTCCCCCGCGTCCCGTCGACCGCGCACAGGATGTCCTCGAACACCCCCGCGTGGATCTGCGAGGAGGAGCCCGCATCGCTCGCAGCGCTCGCACGAGTTGGGGGCCGGGCTGCCGGAGTCTTGCTCACGCTCACAAGCTAACGGCACGAGCCCGGCCGATCCTCCGCAGCTTCCCCCCACGCCGACCCGGGAAATACCGCAACGAGGACCATCCGGGCGCCGGTGCGTAGCATCTGCATGATGCCGGCGCAATCACCGAGCAAGTCCCAGCCCCAGCCCGAGCCCGATCGCGGCAGCGAGAGCCGAGCCGACGCGCATCCGCCGATGCCACGCGACAAGCGGGGCTGGCACGTCTCGCCCGCGCCCGACGGGCGCGGCATGCCCGAGCAGGCGCCGACCGGCCCGCCGGCGCACCGACGACCGTGGTTCTTGTGGTTCGTCGTGATCCTGCTCGCGCTCAACTGGCTCTCGCTGCTGTTCTTCACACCCGCATCGGGCGAACAGCGGGTGACGGTGCCGTTCAGCCCGTACTTCCTGGAACACGTCAAGGCCGGTCGGGTCAGCTCGATCTCCTCCAAGGGCGACACCGTCCAGGGCAAGTTCACGACCAAGCTGCGCTATCCGGCCTCAGACAAGAAGGCGACGCCCTCGAAGCTGTTCGCGACCCAGGTGCCGAGCTTCTGGAACGGCAGCCAGCTGTCCGCGCTGCTGCAGGAAAAGGGCGTGCGGATCAACGCCGAATCGACGACCACGAGCCAGTCGCTGCTGAGCGAGCTGCTGCTGGGCTTCGGCCCGACGCTGCTGATCGTGGGCCTGTTCATCCTGATCTTCCGCCGCGCCGCCAAGGGCGCCGGGGGGATGGGCGCGCTCGGCAACTTCGGGCGCTCGCAGGCGCGGCGGGTGGATCCGGAAAAGATCCGCGTCACCTTCAAGGACGTCGCGGGCATCGACGAGGCCAAGTCCGAACTGACGGAGATCGTCGACTTCCTGCGCAATCCCGAGCGCTACAGCAGCCTCGGCGGGCGCATGCCCCACGGCGTGCTGCTCTCCGGCGCGCCCGGCACCGGCAAGACTCTGCTCGCGCGCGCCGTCGCCGGCGAGGCGCACGCGGCCTTCTTCTCGATCTCAGCGTCGGAGTTCATCGAGGCGATCGTGGGGGTGGGCGCCTCGCGCGTGCGCGACCTGTTCGCCAAGGCCAAGGAGGCGGCGCCCGCGATCATCTTCATCGACGAGCTCGACGCGATCGGGCGCTCGCGTCAGGGCCAGGTGTCGGTGACGGGCGCCAACGACGAGCGCGAGCAGACACTCGACCAGATCCTCACCGAGATCGACGGCTTCGAATCCTCCGAGGCCGTGATCGTGCTCGCGGCGACAAACCGCCCGGACGTCCTCGACCCCGCGCTGCTGCGCGCCGGGCGCTTCGACCGGCGCGTCACCGTGCAGTCCCCCGACCGTAAAGGACGCGTCGAAATCCTCAAGGTTCACACGCGCTCGATCCCGCTCGACGACGACGTCGACCTCGAGGCGCTCGCCTCCAGCATGCCCGGGATGGTCGGTGCGGACATCGCCAACCTCGCCAACGAGGCCGCGCTGCTGGGCGCCCGCCGCGGACACAAGAAGGTGAAAATGGGCGACCTCACCGACTCGCTGGAGAAGATCATGCTCGGCTCCCCGCGCGGCCTGCTTCTGGAGCCCGCCGACCGCGAGCGCACCGCCTATCACGAGTCCGGTCACGCACTCGTGGGGATGCTCACGCCGAGCGCCGATCCAGTGCGCAAGGTCTCGATCATCCCGCGCGGCATGGCCCTGGGAGTGACCCTCTCGACGCCCGACACAGATCGCGTCTCCTACTCGCTGGAGGAGCTGCAGGCGAAGATCCGGGTGGCGCTCGGTGGGCGCGTCGCGGAGGAGGTCATCTACGGGAAAATCACCACGGGCGCCGAGTCCGACATCCAGCAGCTGACGATGATCGCGCGCCAGATGGTCGGGCGCTGGGGCATGAGCGAGGCGATCGGACCGATCGCGGTCCTTCCGGAGGAGGGCCAGGGAATGTTCCTGCCGGGCGTCAGCGAGACCTCCCAGGAGACCCAGCGCATCGTCGATCACGAGGTGCGCACGCTCGTCGAGAACGCCCACCACGAGGTCACGCAGCTGCTGGAGGATCACCGCGAGCAGCTCGAGGGCCTCGCCCAAGCGCTGCTGAAGTCCGAGACGCTCGACGCGCCTGAGGCCTACGCGGCGGCCGGAGTGCCCGAACGCGAGGCACAGCCGCTGCCGGTCTCCTGATCGGGAAAATAGCCCAGGATTCCCGCAAATTGCGTATTCCATCGGTCCGCGCGGGCCGCCGCGCGGGCGCGAACCCCAGCCGGCGGGTTGCGAGGAGGGTCGCGCGTGTCAGGAGCGCAGACGGCGCAGGAGATGCGCGAGTCGGGTCCAGATATTGAGCGGGTGCTCGTGGCGCTGGGTGGGCTCGATGACCTTCCCCTCGACCTCGCGCACGTCGGCGGCGAGCCTCTCGGCGAGTCCGCCGTGATCGCCCGGCTCGATCTGGGCGCTGGTGGCCGGCTCGAGGTACTGGGCGAGCTGCGCGGCCTGCTCGTGATCGAGCGACAGCCGCACCGCGCCCTGCTCGATGCCGGCGACCTGCTCGGCGGTCACGTAGCGTGGCTGCCCCATGGCGCTGACGGCGACCGAGAGACCGTCGAAGATGTCGGTCCGCTCGTCTCCGGTCACCTCGTCGACCTCGCCGATCTGGATGCCGTCGGCGGTGAGCACCTTCCAGCCGGGCTTGATCGCAAGCCATGAAACGGGATCGCCGCTGCTCATCCGGATGATCATACTCGCGCGCATCCTCGGCCCGTGAGCATGCCCGATCTGGAGGATATGCCGCATGTTTGAGGGTGAAGCTGATGGGGTGGTCGTGGCGCATGCGCCACGACCGGCGGGGCCGCATGCGGCCCCGCCCGAGGCCGCACATGTGCGACCTCGCCGATGGGCACATGTGCCCATCGAAAGACGTGCCGCATACGGCACGTCTCGGACCGATCGAAGATCGGCCAACGCATGCGCGCTCCCGCTCAACGCTCCCCGTGGCGCCCGGGACTCCAAACGTGGCGGCCTTGTGCGATGGTGGCGGTGGTTGCCGACGCGCCACCGATGGAGCCGAGCTGCTCAAGCTGCTCTGCGCCGGCGGCTCCTGCTGTGCGCGCCGCTGGGTGCACCGGCGCGAGGTCGCTGCTCACGGGCGTCAACAGCACGGGGACCGGTGAGTCGGCGAGCATTCGGCGCACGATCGCCGCGCGTCCGCGTCCAAGGTCCTGACTCCAGCCGAGCGCGACCAGATCGCAGCCGCAGTGCCGGCATATGTCGAGGACGTGCTCGTTCGGCTCGCCGACGCGCACCTCGAGCGTCGCATCGAGCGCCGCCGGAGCGTGGCGGGCCATGAACTCCTCGCTCCATGCTCGTACCTCATGAGGGAGATGGTCGCTGAAGGCCGGTAGCGATCGCGCCTGATGTACGTGTGCCACCACGACCCGAAGCTCAGCGCCCGAGGACAGCTCGACAATCTCCCGCAGTGCGGCCGTACTGGCCGCGGTGCCGTCCAGCGGGACGAGCACGCTCTGGATGTGGTGCCGGACAGTGACGTCTGGGGGGACGACCGCGACGGGCTTGTCCAGCGATGCGACCAGTGCCAGGGCCGTGCTGCCCACTGGATGCTTGCCCGCGGGCGTGCCTCGCGCACCGATCACCACTGCGACCACATCCTCGGCGCCAGCCGCGTCGACGATCTCCTGGACCGCTTCCCCAGCGATCGTCCTGAGCGTAATCCCCGCCTTCCGCGCCGCGCTCGCCACCACCACCGCTCGCTCGTCGCCCACATGCAGGGCCTCGACCGTCGCCGAGAACAGCTCCGCGATCGCGTCGGCGCTCGACAGCACAGCCGCCGCCGCCGAGTCTCCGGTGATTGCAGCGATGACCTTCCTCATCGTCGGGGTCCCGCGAGGACCGGCCGCAGCTTCATCGCGGCCAGCTCTCCCGGCGAGTACGCCCGGACCTCGAGCGTAAGGCAGTTCTCGAGCGACGCGGATCTGCGCTGCTCGTCGGCGGCGAATTGCGATACGACCCGGAAGAGCCGGTGACCATCGGTGATGTAGCTGTCGGAGACGAGTTGCTCAGAGCGAGTGGTGCGGCCAGAGAACGATCGAAGCGGTGTGAGCGGCATCTCCTCGCCATGCTCCCGCTCCACGCCGGCTCCGCGCATCCGCACGAGCAACGGCTCTTGATGGGGCAGACTACGTACTCGTGTCCATCGCACCGTGGTCTTCGGCGACCCGCGGCGATGACTGCGATCCCGGCGATCGTGACGGCCGCATCGGCGCGCCGGCTCGCTCGGAGCCGCTCGCGCGCGGATCGTCGCAGGACTGACTGCGCATTCGCGTGGTTTCCGTAGTTTGCGCCGGCGCTTCACGGCAGACTCCCGATGTCCGTGTGGTGAGGCTTGTCTAAGTTTGGCTGCGCAACCTCTACACTGGTCGTAATCCCACGGTCGCGGCAGGCGCTCATAGCAGCACTCCCCTCCATGAATGCGCTCTCCGCCGCCACACATCCACTGACCCCCATTCCGCGTGTGTCGCGGAGGGCGCTTCGTGTCGCGGTGCTCGCGCCGCCGTGGATCGCGGTGCCGCCGACCGCCTACGGTGGGATCGAGGCCGTCGTCGCGATCCTGTGCGACGAGCTGGTGGCCCGCGGCCACGATGTCACGCTGTTCGCCGCTCCGGGGTCGCGCTCGCGCGCGCAAGTGCACTGCCCGCTCGAGAGCTCCCATCCGCATACGATCGGCTCGGCGCTCTACGAGAGCGACCACGTCGCGAGCGCATTGGACGAGATCGACAGGGCGGCCCGGAGGGGACGTCCGTTCGACGTGATCCACGATCATTCGGGGTTCACCGCTCTCGCGATGTCCGCCCGCACCGGTACGCCAGTGGTGCACACTCTGCACGGCGCCTTCACACAACAGACCGCCAGCTTCTATGCCCGCCACGGACACAAGGCGCATCTGGTGGCGATCAGCCATTCCCAGTTCGACCTCGCCCCGGGCGGAGTGCGCCCGGCGGCCGTCGTTCCCAACCCGCTCATCGTCGAGAAGTGGCCGCTTCGGCGCGAGAAGCAGGACTACCTGCTGTGGATGGGCCGCATGGACCCTGTGAAGGGCGCGCACCGCGCGATCGCGGCGGCGCGCATGTGCGGCCGGCGGCTCGTGCTGGCCGGCCCGGTGCAGACTGGACAGCGAGATTACTTCGCCCGCGAGGTGCAGCCACACATCGACGGGGAGCAGATCGTGTACGCCGGCGAGGTCGGGGGCCGGCGGCGCGAGGAGCTGTTCGCGGGCGCGAGGGCGTTACTGATGCCGATCCGCTGGCCCGAGCCGTTCGGGATGGTGATGGTCGAGGCGCTCGCCTGCGGCACGCCGGTCATCGCCTTCCCCGAAGGCGCCGCGAACGAGATCGTGATCGACGGTCGGAACGGCTTCCACGTAGCCGACGAGAGCGAGATGGCCGCGGCGGTCGGCCGGCTCGAGCGGATCGACCCGGTGCGCTGCCGCGAGAGCGTGGCTGAGCGCTATGACGTGTCGGTCGTCGCCGCGGGCTATGAGGCCGTGTATGAGCACGCGATCCGGGAGGCGACACAGCGCACCCTCCGCAGCGATCGCCATCGTCGACCGACGTCCCCCCGGCGAGAAGATACGACACAGACGATCCCGCGCCGTGCCGGGCGCCTCACCGCGCTGCAGATGGTCGAGCGGTGAAGGCGGCAACGGGCGGCGTGCCTCTCAATGGCCGCCATCGCGCACGCGAGCAGGGCGCGGCGCAGCCGCGCGATGAGATCGCGGTGGAGGCGGAGGTCATGGGCGCGTTGTATGGCGACTCCTCCGCGCGCCGGCGGGCCCACGACACACATGCGTGTCCCAGGCGAGCTCCCCTATCCGCAGCCGCCGCCGGTCCGGCCGGCCGTCGCGGCGGCAAAGGGAGTGTCACGCCGGACACAACGGCAAGGAGGCCCGCCGGTAAACCCTCAGGGGTGTGATGTCCGCTCTACACGAGCAGGTCGGTAGAAGACCGCACCGGACATCGTAATGACACCCGATGCGACTCCGCTTGCGAAGTCCTACGGTCCTTATCGAGAACCTCCCCCCTCCCAAGATGGAGCGCCGTGAGCGAGCCAAGCAAACGTCGAACGGGCGCCGTCACGTCACCCGAGGATCCACCGGTGCTCGTGCCCGGCGCGCTCCGCTTCCAAGACCGCCATGACGCCGGGCGACAGCTCGCCGCTCTGCTGGAGCCTTTTCGCGACGAGCGGCCGATAGTCGTCGGGATCCCGCGCGGCGGCGTGCCGGTCGCCGCGGAGGTGGCGCGCGCGCTCGGCGCGCCGCTCGATGTCGTGGTCGTGCGCAAGATCGGCGCGCCGCAGAATCCCGAGTTTGCGATCGGAGCGCTCGCCGAGGGCGGGGTGCACGTGCTCAGCGACCGGGTTGTGCGGGCGCTCGGCCTCTCCGGCCCAGAGCTGCGGGCTCTCATCGCACGGGTCGAGGGCGAGCTTGCTGAGCGGCGCCTGCGCTACCGTGGCGCGCACGAGCCCGCCCCGCTGCGCGGACGCACGGTGATCCTCGTCGACGACGGCCTCGCCACCGGTCACTCCGCGCTGGCCGCCGTGCAGTCTCTGCGCAAGCGCGGTGCGACCCGCGTGATTCTCGCCGTGCCGGTCGCGGCGCCCGAGTCCGCGCACGAGCTTCGCCGGCATGTGGACGAGGTGGTGTGCGTGGAGGCGCCCGCCGAGCTGTGGGCCGTCGGCTATTGGTACGAGGATTTCCGGCCAACGACCGACGAGGAGGTGGCGGCGCTGCTCGCCCGATACGGCGAGCCGCCTCCGCAGACGCCCGGCGTCGAGGGTCCGCGCGCACGCACACCCGATGACCCGGCCCCGCGAGAGCTCGGCGATCCCATCGCGCGGGAGGTAGTCATTCCGCTCGCCCCCCATCTGTCACTGAGCGGCGACCTCACGGTCCCGGCGCAAGCTCAGGGCGTCGTCGCGTTCGCTCACGGCAGCGGCTCCAGCCGCCTGAGCCCACGCAACCGCTCCGTCGCAAGCGCGTTGAACGACGCTGGTTTCGCGACGCTGCTGTTCGATCTGCTCACCCCGAGCGAGGAGCTCGACCGCAGCAACGTCTTCGACATCCCGTTGCTCGCCGACCGGCTGCTCGCGGCGAGCGCCTGGCTCGCGGAGCGCGACGATGTGGGAAGCCTGCCGCTCGGCTACTTCGGCGCCAGCACCGGGGCGGCGGCCGCACTGACGGCGGCTGCCGAGCCGGGCGGCCAGGTGGGTGCCGTCGTCTCGCGCGGTGGACGTCCCGACCTCGCCCGGAACCTGGGCGCGGTGAGAGCGCCGACGCTGCTGATCGTCGGCGGGGCCGACCGTCAGGTGCTCGAGCTCAACCGCGAGGCCCAGCGACAGCTTCGCTGCCAGAGCGAGCTCGCGATCGTACCCGGCGCTACCCATCTCTTCGAAGAGCCCAGCGCGCTCGAGCAGGTGAGTGCTCTGGCGATCGACTGGCTTCACCGCCATCTCTCCTCACCACACCCGGCCGAGACACGCGTGGTAGATCGCTGACCGAGGAGAGGGTGCATTGCATCTGCGCTCACCGCCGGGCTACGCGGTAGCCATCGGCGTCGACCGTCACAGGCTCCGCGCCTGAGATGCTCACGCGTGTCTGTCGGTCGGCGCTCACCTGGATCTGCTCGGCGCTCACCGCAATGCTGAGATTCGCGCCGCGGAAGCGCAGGCGCAGCTCGAGCTCCTCCCATCCCGGCGCCAGCCGCGGATCGAGCTCGAGCGCCTCGCCGCGCGGTCTTGCCCCCAGGAAGCCGTAGGCGAGCGCCTGCCAGACGCTCCCCATCGCGGCGATGTGTACGCCGGCGGCTGTCGACGCGGAGATGTCGTCCAGATCGATCCGCGCAGCCAGCCGTAGCGCGGCCTGGGCGTCTGTCAGTTTGCCGGCGCGAGCGAGCAGCCCCGCGTGAACGCCAGGTGAGAGCGAGCTTGCATGGGCTGTACGGGGCTCATAGAAGTCAAGGTTGGCGGCGAGCGACCCCGGAGCGACCTCGCCGGGAACGAGGTGATGGAGCATGAGCACGTCGGCTTGCTTGACGATCTGCGCGCCGCGCACGCGCTCGGGCCCCAGCAGCAGGTCGGCGGCGATCGGCCGCCGCGGCGCGAGCTCTGCGATCACGAGCGGCTCGAGCTCGAAGAAGCCGGCGAACTGCTCGTAGAGAGCGCTGTCTGACCTGTGGCCGTCCACCAGCGCCTCGGCAAGATCGTGCCACGCCGCGCGCTCGGCTCGATCGACGTCGGCGTCGGTCGTCTCCGCGCAGGCGCGTCGCAGGTTCCAGCGCGCCATCACGTTGGTGTAGGCGTTGTCGTCGACCAGCTCGTGGTACTCGTCCGGTCCGATCACACCCCGGATATGCGCCGGCCCTTCCGGCTCGTCTCGGTCGTGTTCGATCCGCGAGGCCCAGTAGCGTGCGGTTTCGACGAGCAGCTGCCTGCCGGGCCCGGTCCGGAACGCCTCATCGCCGGTCCAGTCGATGTAGCAGCCCGCCGCCCAGGCGACGTCGGCGACGATGTGCTCCTCGCGCTCGCCGGTATAGATCGCCACCTCGCGACCGGCGCGATCGCGCGCTCTGCGGGGCGTCACGTCCGCGCCGCTGCGGGCGGACTCCCAGGCGAAGCGCGCTCCCTGCCTCCCGGCGGCGCGGGCCGCGGCGCGGGCCGCCGGCAGGCGCCTGATCCGGTACTCGAGGATCGCACGGGCGCCTGCGGAGTGCGTGGCCGCAAGGAACGGCAGCACGAACACGTCGCTGTCCCAGAAGACGTGCCCGCGGTAGCCGGAGCCCGACAGGCCCCGGGCGCCGACCGCCGCCTCGTCGCTGTCCGCGACTGAGCTCATCAGGTGGTAGAGGGCCAATCGCACGGCGAGCTCAAGCTCGGGATCGCCCTCGATCCGCACGCCGGCCTGCTCCCAGCGCCCCGCCCAGGCACAGCGATGTTCGATCAGCAGACGCTCTGCTCCGGTGGCCTGCGCCCCGCGCACCATCTGCGCCGCCGGGCGGCTCGAGTTCTCCGCGGCGCTCACGACGTACGCGGCGATGCGCTCGAGCGAGGCTGGCTCGCCTGCATCGCTTACGGTCTGCGCACCCGCAGCTTCGAGGGCGCCGTCCGCCACCGCGATGCGCATCGAAGCTCCGTCGTCCTGCAACTCGGTGTGGATGCGCGCCGGAGCCGCCAGCGGCGGGCTGCGGTCGAGCTGCTGGCGAGGCCCGAGCGCGCGCAGGACCGCGATCCCGGGCTCGGCAAGCGATGAGAACTGCAGCGCTTCGAGCTCCCCGGGCGAGGAGTGCGCAAGCAGCCCGGCGTGCAGGTCCAGTGTGCGGACGATGGGACCCGCGTCTCCGTTGCCGTCCATGTCTCCGCTGCCGCCATTCTCGCGATCCGGATCGGGCGGCGCGAGGCGGTTCCACAGTGGCGCGGGCTGGAGCTCAGAGCGCTCGCCGTGCCCGCGGTAGACGCCTGCCATCACGACGCCTGGTGTGGATCCCGGTACGGCGGTGAGCACGCTGCCGCGAGTTCCCAAGAGCCCGTCGGCGAGAGTCAGCAGCGACTCGCGTGCCCGCTCACGCTCGTGATCCACTCCCTGCACCCGCAGCGTCCAGCTCGGGTCCGAGGGGACGATCGGCAGGGCGCCCGTCCGGCGCAGCTGAAGCTGGGCTCCCAGCAGCTCCAGGAACCGTGCCGGGCCCCCGCCGAGCGCGATGACGCCGGCGGGCACACCCGCCGGCTCGACTCCCACGGAGACGACGCTCGCGCCGGCTGCCCTGTCGATCAGGAGCCTGGAGTCGCTGCCCAGCAGTCCGCCGAGCGCCCCAAGCTCGTCGCCGACGATCAGAACCTGCTCCGGCCAGACGCCGCGCCGCCACAGATGCGCGAGGTACCAGCGCGCCGAATCGGACTTGTCGGTCAGGCCGATCTCGATGTGCTTGGCGTCGCTTGTCACGCGGGCGCCCTCCAGGCCGGCGTCGAGCGCCGCGACCTCGCCCAGCTCGACCGCGCCGCGCAGCCCATCGAGAGCATGCTCGCGCAGGCGGGCTTCCACCGCCTGCAGCAGCTGGGCGATCCGCGCCTTCGGCGGGTCCGTCCACTCGGGGAGAGGGATCAGGTCGATCTTGCGGCGGTTCAGCCGCTGCGAGACGATTCGCGCCGTCAGCCCATGCTCGCCCAGGCGCTCGACGGTCAGCGCCGCGGCCCGGTCGAGCGCGGCGTCCTCTTCGCTGCACGCGGTTCGTCGCTCCAAGAGCTCGACGCCGCTGCTCTGCACTCGGAACACCTCCGAGCCGCGGTTGAGCAGCAGGTGCAGCTCGCCCGCTCCGCCCGGACGGGCGCTGAGCTGTCCGTCGATGTTCTCCACATGCGTGCCGCTCACGACCGCCACATCGAGTCCGAGCTCGGTGGCGGCCTCGAGCGCTTCTCGCACCGCGCCCGCATCGGACGCCCGGTCCGGTACGGCGGTGCCGTCCCAGTCGAAGATCAGCGCCTCGAAGCGCTGCCGCAGGGATTTCGGCAGCTCTGCGCCGTCGCTCATGATCTGCTGGCGGCCATCGTCACGCTCACCTCGCCGGTCTGCTCGACCAGCGTGAAGCTCGTGGCGTGGGAGCCTCCACGGAAGTCCAGCGTCACGCTCGCCTCACCCACCCGCAGCCCCTCCAGGCGGATGCCTGGCAGCCAGTCGGGCAGCAGCGGACGCTCGATCGTCAGCGCACGAGCGGGTGCGCTGGCCGAGATCCCGAGCATCGCCTGCAGGACGAGCAGCGGCGCAGCCGCCGCCCACGCCTGCGGGATGCATGCGACGGGGTATGCGACCACCCCGGCTCCCTCAGAGCGATCGAAACCACAGTAGAGCTCGGGTAGGCGCGAGTCACGCTCGGGGGTGGCGACCTCGAACAGGCAGTCCGCGATTGCCAGCACCTCCCGCTGGTATCCGTAGCGCTTGAGCCCGGCGGCGATGATCGCGTTGTCGTGCGGCCACACCGAGCCGTTGTGGTAGCTCATCGGGTTGTACGCCGGGCACTCACTCGAGAGGGTTCGGATTCCCCAGCCGCTGAACATGTCCGGCGCCAGCAGGCGCTCGATCGTCGCGTCCGCCTTCTCGGGATCGACGATTCCGCAGTAGAGGCAGTGGCCGGGGTTGGAGGTGACGCTCGCGACCTGCCGCTTGCGCCCATCCAGCGCGAGCGCGAACGTCCCCTCGTCGGGGTTCCAGAATGCTTCGTTGAACGCCACGCGCAGCTCGCCGGCCTCGACGCGCAGACGCTCGGCGACCTCCGGCAGCCCAAGCGCATCGTAGACGTCGGCGATCGTGCGCTTGGCCGCGTAGACATAGCCCTGCACCTCGACCAGCGCGATCGGCCCCTCCGCAAGACTGCCATCGGCATGGACGACCGCGTTCTCCGAGTCCTTCCAGCCCTGATTGCGCAGACCTGCGCTCGAGCGCCGCTCGTACTCGACGAACCCATCGCCGTCGCGGTCGCCGTGCTCGTCGATCCAGTTCAACGCCGCATCCAGCGCCGGGCGCAGCAGGCGCAACGTCTCGAGGTCTCCCGTCCAGTCGTAGTAGTCGGCCGCGCGCATCAAGAACAGCGGCGTGGCATCGACCGTGCCGTAGTAGGGCGAATGAGGGACGAGGCCCGCCCCGGCGAGCTCGCCGACGCGCAGCTCGTGCAGGATCTTCCCCGGCTCGGCATCCCGCCAGGGGTCGTCCTCAGTGGCCTGGAGCTTGGCCAGGCTGAGCAGCGCGTCGCGCGTCAGATCGGGGTTGAGGATCAGCGCCTCGCCCGCGCTCATGAGCGCGTCGCGCCCGAACGGCGCCACGTACCAGGGGATGCCCGCGGCGAGGATCTGACCGCCCGGAGCGGGCATGATCAACGCGCGCAGATCCCTTGCGGAGGTGTCGATCAGCTTCGTGAACAGCTCGTTGTCGCTCGTGATCGTGGTGCAGCGCGATCGCCACCGGGCCTCGGCCTCGCGGAGTTCACCGGTGGCCGTCGCCGGGCGGCGGCGCGGCCGCCGCCCGCCGCCGATCGACGGCTCGGCGGACATCAGGATCGTGACCGGCGCGCCCGGCTCGAGCACGACTCGCCAGCGCGCCTGGGCGCGATCGGCCGCAAGGTCCAGCTGATCTGGGATCGGATCGAGCTCGATGACCGTCTCGCGAAACGCCTCGTCCTCGCCGACATAGGCGAGCGTCAGCCCCCGCTCGGTCTGCTTTGGCGCCAGCGCATGGCCACGAGCATCGCGCCTGGGGAAGCCCCGGACCTCGAACATGTCGGCATAGTCCGCCGCCAGCGCGAGCGACACCGCTGTCGTGACTGGCCTACCGAGGAAATTGCGCAGGCTCACCAGGTAATACAGCCGCCCCGCCGCGATCGTCAGCTCGCGGGTGATGCTGAGCGAGAGCTGCGGCACCCGCGAGTCCGAACCCCTCCCCAGCGTCGCATTCGTGGCGTCGAGCACGGCGCGATCCTCGAATGCCGTGTGCGAAAGAGCCACCGGCCGCGCTCCGCCGACCCTCAGGCGCACCTCCGACAGGTGGCGCGTGTCGTTTGCATAGAAGCCCTCACCCGATACCTGCGCGGGCGCCACATCGCCGTCGACACGCGCGCACAGGAACAGCTCGCCGTCCTTGAGCACAAGCAGCTCCTCGCGAGCCTCGGCGGGAATCGGCGGAGCACCACGCACCTCGACTGGACCGGCACGGCCTACAACCTCAAACGACTCCCCACGCGGGCTTAGCACCTCACCGGCCCCGTCCCCCGGACCTCGCCGGCCAGCGGCGGCCCTCTGTGAACCCCGGGCATTGCCCGCCCGCTCACCCCTCGTCTGTTTGTTCACGACAGCCTTCGTATCATCCGCTTCGGCGATCGTATGCGCGCGCGAGGACGGCAGTGTGCCAGTACTTGATCCGCACGGGTGAGGAAGGGTCGATAGCCCTCCAAACACCCAAGCGTTGTTCCGGCACTGCCACCTCCACCAAGCTGCTCGGCGTCTCCCGCCAAGGCTTCAAGCGAGACAGCGGGCTGGCCCTCCCGGGCAGCTTGGAACGCGCTACCGTGCGTCGGGCCAGACGGCGGTACCCATGACGCCGTCGCCATCCTCGGGCTTGGGACCGCCCACGGCTACGATGTCCAGTCCGTCGGGGCCCGCCTCGAAGGAGCGCACGACCTCGGGCGCTACGCGGACCACATCCCACTGTTGAAGCTCGTGGGCCTCGTCGTCGAGCAGCACCCGCCCCGACCCCGCGACCACGATATAGGCCTCCTCCTGCTCGCGGTGGCTGTGAGCCATCGGACTGCGCACGTTCGCCGCATAGCGGAAGAGGCTGACCCCCAGGTCACGTGAGTCAAGGTGCTTGCGAGCGAAGCGGCCCTCGATTCCGGGCGCCCGATCACCCACAGAATCCTCGATCTTCAACAGGTTCACAGTGGCGAAGCGCGACATGAGTCTCCTTTGGTAGAGCAGATCGTAATTTTCGTCTCCAACCTTAGCTCCGCACTCCCAGAAGCCCGAGACCGACATGCTCGCGATCATCACCCCCGACGGCCTGCGACTGCTGCCGAACGGCCCCACGACCGGAGCGCACACTCGAACCGAGCTCGTAGCGTGCTCGGGCAGGCTGACGCCAGCACGCCAGCACACCGCGATTTCACGGCACGGTCAGCGTGAACCGTCCGACGGTGTGCTGGACTGTTCCTCCCGCTTCTTCCAGGTTGCCGGGCCCGCTCTGATCCTGGAAGATGACTTCGCCGGTGATGGTGCCGGGATGCAGGCCGCGGCCCAATCCGCGGCCCATCCGCATCGTCTCGGTCTGGCCGACTGCAGGGAACAGGGGCCTGGGGGGCCCGAACGTGTGCACCTGCGGCGGTTGGCCTGCTTCGTGCCACTGAACCGTGTAGGAGCTGCTCGCCTTGCTGATGGCCACCTTGGAGGTGAACTGAAGGATCGCTTCGTATCCGCCGTGCCGTCCGTGGATCAGGTGCACGTGTACGGGGGAGGCAACTTGTGCTGCTGTCGGAGCCGGTGTTCTTGGTGGAACCCAACCGACGGGCACCTTCAGCTCTGGTGTGCAGGCGTACTTGCCGCCGATCCAGCTGCGCGCGGTGAGGTGGCAGGTGGAGCCGTCGCGGTAGCGCAGTTCGGTGATCGGCCCGTCCACCGGCACGACGTCCTGGGTGCCGCCGGCGTTGAAGTTGAACAGCTGCGTCGGGGAGGCGTTGGTGACGAGGAGGTAGGCGCCCTCCGGCCCGGCGGTTGGCTGGGTGTGGGCATGGCCGTCCAGGACGTAGGTGATGCTCTTGGCGTCTGGGCCGAGCAGGCCGTAGTAGAGGTTTCGCTCGTCGGCTTGGGGGCAGACGGGGTAGGGCTTACGCTTGCCGTCTTCGGCAAAACGTTCGTAGGGACCCGCCGTGCTCGGGACGCACCCCCTCCATGCGCTGGCCGGGATGTCGCCGACGACGGCGTTCAGGAACAGACGGTCGTTGCCGTCGAGCAGCGTGCACCCGCGCTCGGCGCCGAACGTGTTGAGCGCGAATTCGTGGAACAGCCCGTCGTCGTGGAAGGCGCTGTCCTGTCCGATCGCGCCGAGCTTCCCGTCGAGCAGCCGCCCGACCTGGACGCAGCCTTCACCGCGCTTGGTACTCAGCATGCGCATGCCCCACGGCGGACCCCCAGCCGGGTTGGGGGTTGAGACGGGCAGCAGACGCACGGTGCCCTTGACGATGCCGCCGCCTTTCAGGGCGTAGAAGGACGATTCGTGCGGTTCCGCGGGCGCGCCGATCTGGATTACGCCGCCCGCCGCGAGCGCTCCCGCGGTTATCACGAGCATCGCGACGAGCACGATCGCCGGGGTGCGCCTGTGCCCGCGCCGTATCCATGCGGGGCGAATCCTGCGCCGGGCGCGAACCGCGCCGCGCAGCTGGTTCTCGAGCTCGTCGAACACGTCGTTCACGCTTCCTCCCTCAGGTTGGCGCGCAGTTGCTTCAGGCCGCGATGCACGCGTTGTCGAACGACCTGCTCCGAGCACTGCAGACGGGCGGCGATCTCGCCGTACTGGAGCTCCTCGACCAGGCGAGCGAGCAATGCCGCGCGCGTGGCCTCTCCCAAATCGTCGAGCGCTCGCATCAGAGCGCTCTCTCCGCTGCCGGCGCGCTCCTCGACGCGCTGCAGGGCCTCGTCGTCGAGGGCGATCGGCTCCATGCCCAGGCGGCGCCGTGCCGCGTCGGCGACCCGGTCGCGGCGCAGGCTCTCGCGCAGCTTGTTGCGAGCGATCCCGAACAGCCACGCCACAGGGGGAGCATCCCCGCCGTAGGCGCCCGCGCTCACGACGACCGCCGCGAACGTCTCGGCGGTGAGATCGAACGCGAGCTCACGATCGGAAACGCGCCGCTGAAAGAACGCCACGACCGCATCAAGATGCTCGCGATAGAACACCGCGAACGCAGCATCGTCCCCGACTGCGATCAGGCGCAGCAGATCCGCTTCATCAGGTCGTGAAGATGGCATCACCCATATAGTTGCGCGGGGATGCCCGCGTGTGACGCCGAATCGCTACATGGCGCGGTGCGCGCATCTGCCGCGGTTCGCGCTGGTCGTCGCGGCCGGTGGCCCGGAGGCGTTGGCGGGCCGGCCGCTGGCGATCGCCCCGGCCGGTGGCGGCACTCGAGCTATCGGCGAAGTCTCCGGTACCGCGCAGGCGCAGGGCGTGCGCGCCGACGGGGCTGGGCGAGCGATCGGAGAGGGAGCCGTATGGGATAGCGTGGCAACCCGTGACCGGCGCGCCCACCCCTGAGCCAGAGCTACAAGCGCGGTGGAGCGCGGTGGACCGCTACATCACCGACCTGCTCGTGCCGGAGGCGCCGGCGCTGGATGAGGCGCTGGCGGCAAGCGCGGCCGCAGGGCTGCCGCCGATCGCGGTCACGCCGAACCAGGGCAAGCTGCTGGAGCTGCTCGCGCGGGTGCAGGGCGCGCATACGATCCTCGAGCTGGGCACCCTCGGCGGCTACAGCACGATCTGGCTGGCGCGGGCGCTGCCCGCCGGCGGGCGCCTGATCACGCTCGAGGCCGAGCCCCGGTATGCGGAGGTCGCACGGGCAAACATCGCTCGGGCCGGGTTCGGGGAGACCGTCGAAATACGGGTCGGACCCGCGCTGCAGACCCTGCCCCGGCTCATCGCCGAGGGAATCGGGCCGTTCGACCTCATCTTCATCGACGCCGACAAGGCCAACTATCCGGGCTATTTCGAATGGGCGCTGAAGCTGTCTCGCCCTGGCACGCTGATCGTCGGCGACAACGTCGTTCGCGGCGGCGCGATCATCGACCCCGACGCGTATGACCCGGAGACTGGCCAGGAGCTCATCCGGGGAGTCCGCCGCTTCTATGAGCTGCTGGCAGACGGAGTGGGTGGGGATCTGATCTCCGCCACGGCCATCCAGACGGTCGGCGCCAAGGGCCACGACGGGTTCGCGCTGGCGATCGTCGGTGGCGAGGGATCAACACGCGGCGCGTAACCAGCGAGGACCCGGTTGGACCACGGCTGGACCAGTTAGACCTGACGCGCGATCCTCGGCCGTGCTGCTGCGCGAGTTTCCGCGCGAGATCGCTCGGCACCGTCAGCGTGCGCGTGAGCAGTCAGCAAGCCTGGCGCTACGGCACTGGGTGGCGCACAGGGTCAGCCTCGATCATCAGGCGCGGCGCGCCACGCCGAGGACATGCGGGTCGGATGGAAGTAACGGCGCGGGGCTGTAGCGGAACCGCTCGAACGTCTCGATCTGAAACCCTGCCCGCTCGATAGCGGCTGTCGTGTCGCGGGCCAAGTGACAGCCACCCGCGAGGCGGGGCCAGAAGGTCGCATCGGAGAACCGCTGCAAGCGAGCCTCCCATCTGGAGTGGGCGAGCACATGCTCATAGAAGCGCAGCTCGCCACCGGGACGGATCACGCGGTAGAGCTCTGCGAGCGCTGACCGCTGGTCGGGCACAGTACACAGCACGAGCGCGACGACCCCAGCATCGAAGGATTCCGCCTCGCCGGGAAGACGATCGGCCCTACCGTAGGCAACGGAGACCGAGACGGGCGCCTGTGATGCGGTGTGCTCCGCACGCTCGCGCAGATAGCGCTCGGGCTCCACGGCGACGACCTCACTGACCGAGGTTGGGTAGTGGGGGAAGTTCGCGCCGCTGCCGGCACCCACCTCCACCACCCGGCCCTGCAGGCCCGTGAGCAGCCTGCGGCGATGCTCAGCGCCGCCACGACGCTCGCTCATCTCGGCAACCCTCGCATAGACGCGGGCAAACACCGGATGCGAGGCGTGTTCGGCCATCGGTCGCCAGGCAGCCTAACCGACAGCGCATTGTCTGTGCTGGGCCACGACAGCGCGATAATGAAAGCGTGCCGCCCAGCGAGCGGACCACTCCCCAGGGTGTTCTGCGCTATCTCGACCGGGCGGATGGGTTCCCGCGCCGCACCGAGGGGGAGAGCGTGCTGCTCGAGCATGTCCCTGACGAACTGGAAGTGGCTCGAGCTGGCACTCCTCGTGGGCGTTAATGAGGCTGACGCGTTCGCGATGCTCAGCCGTCGTGATGTCCATGCGGCCGGATGGTAGTCATCGGCCGAAATCCCTGGCGCCTACGCATCCAACTCGCGCACGAACCGCGCTCTGTGCTGTTGACGCTCATAGCCGGCGGCCCGCCAGAAGGCCATCGCGCCCTCCTCATCCTCGGCGACGATCGCGGTGAGTCTGCCCGCGCCCTGCTCGCGCAGACGCCGCTCGCCCTCCCTGAGCAGCATCGTTGCGAGCCCTTTGCGCCGAAGCTCCGGCGAGACCGCCAGCCGGTAGAAGCTCCCACGCCAGCCGTCCCACGCGGCGATCAGCGAACCGGCCAGGACGCCGTCAAGCTCAGCGACCAGCAGCGCTCTGGGGTCGGCGGCCAGCAGCCCGGCCAGCCCGTCGGGAGAGTCGCTGACGCTCGGCAAGCTGCCCGCCGCGGTCCACAAGTCGAGCACGGACGGGATGTCCTGCACGCCGGCACTGCGAATCGTCCACTCGGACACAACCGGGACGAATATCAGCAGCGGCGGACCCTGCGCTGAGCGATGCGGCGAGACCGCATCAAGTCTTGCGAGCTCGTCGCCTCATTGGCGGGCTTGTGGTGAGCCCTGGATCATCTCCGCCACGACCCGTTCGGCTTGCTCGCGCTGGAGCTGCATGTCCAGGCGCAGGAGCTTCCAGACGAGCAAATCGGTTGCGATCACGATCGCGGCCAACCGCCGCTCGCGGGCGTCCCCTCGTAGGCCGCGCAGGAGTGGCGCGAAGGTGCTCTGCACCCAGTGGTGGTGGTAGGCGCGGCCGACTTCGGTCATCTGGTGGATGGTCGGGATTCGCTCCTCTTGGGAGAGCATTCGCAGGACCGCTTGCCCGTGTGTCTCGTAGCTGTCAAAGAGGACCATGATCGCCTCCCGTACGCGTCCAACAGGCGCCTCGGCGCGCCGTATCTTTTCCTGCCAGCCGAACCAGGCATACGCGGCGATGAACAGCTCCTCCTTGGATCCAAAGCGGGCGTGCAGCGTCTGCGCGGTGACCTGCGCCTCGGCGGCGATCTCGCGCAGGCGGACCTCCTCATAGGGGCGCGTCGCGAAGTGCCGCCACGCCGCGGCGAGCAGGCGCTCGCCGGTCGCCGCCGCGGCCTGCGCGCGGGCGGTCATCCGGTACGGGCGCTTCCGTGATGAGCTCGACACGTTCATTTGATATGAGCTAAGATCAAATATTACAGATGGCTCGCATCCTCGCCTACACCTCGCCCGGGCGCAGCCACCTGTTCCCGCTCACCCCGATCCTCGACGAGCTGCATCGCCGCGGGCATCAGATCGTGCTGCGCACCCTCGCCTCGCAGGTGGCCCTGATGCAGGCGCGCGGTTTCGACGCCGCGCCCATCAGCGCACCGATCGAGGCGATCGAGCACGACGACTGGCGCGCGCGCAACCCGCTGCAATCGGTGCGCCAGAACGCAGCGGTCTTCTGTGCTCGCGCGGAGTACGACGCGCCCGATCTCAACCAAGCCATCGCCGACACAGGTCCCGACGCGCTGCTCGTAGACATCAACAGCTGGGGCGCCCTCTCGGCTGCCGAGGCGTGGGGCGGGCCGTGGGCTGTGTTCTGCCCCTACCCGCTTGCGCTGCGCTCGGACGACGCGCCGCCGTTCGGCCCAGGGTTCGCCCCCGCGCGCGGACCGCTCGGCCGAGTGCGCGACCGGCTGGTTCGCTCGCTCGTGCTCGGGGGGGTCGAAAGGCAGGTGCGCCCCGCATTGAACGGCATCCGCGAGCAGATGGGCCTTGAGCCCGTCGCGACCGTGGAGGAGTGGTTCAACGATGCACCGCTACTGCTATATATGACCGCCGAGCCGTTCGAGTACCCGCGGCGTGACTGGCCCGAGAACGTGGTCATGGTCGGCCCGTGCGCCTGGGACCCGCCGTCCGATCCGCCGCAGTGGCTCGGACAGATAACACAGCCGATCGTGCTCGTGAACACCTCCACGGAGTTCCAGAACGACGGCCGGCTCGTGCAGGTCGCGCTGCAAGCGCTCGCGCAGGAGCCCGTCACCGTCGTGGCGACCCTGCCCGCAGGCGACCCGGCCAGTCTCCAGATCCCGGCCAACGCGCATGTCGAGCGCTTCATCCCCCATACGCCCGTGCTCGAACACGCCGCCTGCGCCGTCACCCACGGTGGCATGGGCTCGACACAGAAGGCGCTCGCGCACGGCGTGCCGGTGTGCGCGGTCCCATTCGGACGCGACCAGCTCGAGGTCGCCCGGCGCGTCGAGGTGGCGCAAGCCGGAACGCGACTGCCCGCCAAGCGCCTGCGCGCAGATCGCCTCCGGGTCAAGGTCAGAGAAGCCATGACCTGCGCCGAGGGAGCACGACGGATCGCCGCCGCATTCGCCGCCACCGGCGGACCCCGCGCCGCGGCCGACGCTTTCCAGACACGCCTGCTGCGGCAAGCAGCAACGACGTCTGGCGGCTGACTCCAAGCCCCGGCGCGGCGGCGAGCGGCTGGGGCGGTGGGCAAAGCGCGCCAGTAGAGACAAGCCACATGCGAGAAGACAGCCCCTCGCGGGTGCCCTACCCGATGCACGTTATGCGGACCTCGAACTTGGGCTTGCCGACTGCGCTGTGATCGCAATTGCACGGCGCTACGAGACCAGTCGCATCGTCAGCTTCGACGAGCGGCATTTCCGTGCCGTCACGCCACTTCAAGGCGGAGCCTTTACGATCCTGCCCTATGACGCCTGACGACCGGCAGCCGATGGGCGCACTCGTGGGCGAAATGCACGCGCCTGCGGCAGCTACGCGACGAACTCGTCGCTGAGGGCGGGAACGGCACGACGCGCCTGCCGCAACTTCAGGCCCGCGCCGACACCTGGCCTGAGTGACCCGTCGCCATCGCCGCGACTTCCTGTTCGACAGCGGCGGTGTCAACTCTGCCCACACCGTCTGGCAGCGCATACAGGAGCTGCACGGGCAACGGTTCCGCGCGGGCTGCTGACGTAGCGCTGCTCGATCAGGCGACTTTGAGGTACCGGCGCAGAGCCTTACGGATCACCACCGAGGTCGTCTCGTGATCGCGGCTGGCTCGCTGCGAGAGCGCCTGACTGAGCTCTGGGTCAAGCCGTACGGACTCCACGCTTGCGGCGCCCGACCCCATCGGCGGCCGTCCACCCCGCCGGCGAAAAGTCTCCTCCACGTCGTAGCCAGCGTCAGCCTTGGCGCTCAGCTTACTCACCAGATCGTCCGTGATCGGCACACCGCTCGCAGTTCTTCCATAGGTCTTCTTCGCCATATCAGCCTCCAGGCAGCAGCCTCTGGTACTTCGGTCTCATCGCCATTGCGTGTATCGCCAGCTCTGACCCATCGTCGCGCACGATCGTGACGACCTCCAGCAGCGCCGCGGCGCGAGCGGGACCAAGGTATTGAACCGCCCCGGGGATCTTGGAGGCCTTGATCTGACCCGGGTTTAGCGGAGTTGTGTTTCTGGAATCCTCCGGCGTTCGGCGAGGAGGAAGCTATGCACAGCAGGTATCCAGTCGAGGTTCGCAAGCAGGTCGTGGAGCTCGCTCGCTCCGGCACACGGGTCGCGCAGCTCGCCGAGACCGCCGCTTGGCCGCGAATGCGAAAGAGAGGAGGTCGGGTCCAGCCTGAGCCGGTGCGTGGGCTGTTCGTCGGCGGTCGAGCAAGCGACGTCATGGCCTGCTGATCCGCGTGATCGCGGCGAACCGGCCCAAAGTACAACGCACTCGTCTACCAGCCCGCTCCCGTCGCTTCTCGCGGGTTTCCCGGGCTACTTCTTCAGTAGCGGCTACGGATGACCGTGCCGCGATTCGGGCGTAGGTTCGTCGGCATGGACCTAATCGTCATGCTGCTCGTCATTCTCATCGTCTTGGCGCTGG
>CABEDD010000087.1_pt1 | contig 24346 bp, 22 predicted proteins | sample 3132901 | NCBI WGS metagenome assembly CABEDD01 (sample SAMEA5534329, study PRJEB31848) | metagenome | biome: tundra; feature: field; material: soil | place: USA | collected 2013-05 | depth 0.15 m
CATCCACACCATCGCCGCCACCGCCGCCACGCGCGAGCGCACGCTCCAGCGCGTCCAGATCGCCCCACGGCACGGGATCGCAGCCGGGCAGCAGCGGCCCGAAGCCCTCGCGGAAGATCGCGTCGCCGTTGAGCGACAGCGAGCCGAGCGTCAGGCCGTGAAAGGCGTGCTCGGCGTAGAGGATGCGCCCGCGCCCGGTGGCGGCGCGGGCGATCTTGATCGCCGCCTCGACCGCCTCGCTGCCGGTGTTCGCGGGAACCATCGCTCCGACCGAGTCCGGCGCGCGCGCGAGCAGCTGCTCGGCCAGCACCCCGCTCAGCAGCGTCACTCCGAGCTGTGGCAGGTTGCCGGTCCGCGCGGCCATGACCTCCTCGATCGCGGCGATCGCCGCGGGGTGCGAGCGCCCGATCGCGAACACGCCGTAGCCGCCGAACAGGTCCAGATAGCGCTCGCCGGTCGAGTCGATCAGATGCGCGCCCTCTCCCCCCGTCCACGTGCGGTCGAAGCCGAGCGTGCGCAGGATGCGCCCCATCTGCGGGTTCAGATAGCGGTCGTTCAGCGCCATCTCCTCCCCGGTGCGCGTGGCGATCAGCTCGCGCACACTGGGAATCGGGTCGCCGGACATCGCATCAGAGCCTACTGACGCGCACACGCCAACTGGTAGAGTCCACGGACTCATGGCAGGCGGGCAGACACCCAAGCAGAAACAGTCGCACTCGCGCACGGCCAAGCGCCGCGCGCAGCACAAGATCGCGCCCGCCGCGTCGAACATGTGCCCGAAATGCCACCAGCCGAAGCTGCCGCATCGCGTGTGCGCGACGTGCGGGTCCTACCGGGGTCGTGACGTGATCGACGCCGGCCCCGCCCCCGTCGAGGAGTAACCGGGCGCATCGGCGCCTGGTGGCGGGCGCCGTGCCGAGCGATCCCTCATCCGCCGTCCCCCCGCTGCGCGAACGTCCGGCCTGGACCGCGCTTGGCAAGCACTACGAGGCGATTCGCGGCGCGCACCTGCGCGAGCTGTTTGCGCAGGATCCCACGCGCGGGGAGCGGATGACGGCCGAGGGGGCGGGGCTGTACCTGGACTACTCCAAGAACAGGGTCACCGGCGAGACGCTTGGGCTGCTGATCGAGTTGGCCGAGCAGTCGGGGCTGACCGAGCGCACCGCGGCGATGTTCGCCGGGGAGCCGATCAACGTCTCGGAGAACCGCTCGGTCCTGCATGTCGCGCTGCGGATGCCCGCGAGCGCGTCGCTGATCGTGGACGGCGTGGATGTGGTCGCGCAAGTGCACGAGGTGCTCGCGCGGATGGGCTCCTTCGCCGAACGGGTGCGCTCGGGGGAGTGGCTCGGGCATACCGGCAGGCCCATCAAGAACGTGATCAACATCGGCATCGGCGGCTCTGACCTCGGCCCGGTGATGGCGTATGAGGCGCTGCGCCACTACTCGCGGCGGGAGATGACGTTCCGGTTCGTGTCGAATGTGGACGGGACCGACTTCGTCGAGGCCACGCGCGATCTGGATCCCGCCGAGACGCTGTTCGTCGTCTGCTCGAAGACGTTCACGACACTGGAGACGATGACCAACGCGCGCTCCGCGCGCGCGTGGGCGCTCGCGGGGCTGGGCGGCGCGCAGGACGCGATCGCCAGGCACTTCGTCGCGGTCTCCACGAACGCCTCCGGCGTGGCCGAGTTCGGGATCGACACGGAGGGCATGTTCGGGTTCTGGGACTGGGTCGGCGGGCGCTACTCGATGGACTCCGCGATCGGGCTCTCCACGATGCTGGCGATCGGGCCCGAGCGCTTCGGCGAGCTGCTGGCGGGGATGCACGCGCTGGACGAGCACTTCCGCACGACCCCGTTCGCGGCGAACCTGCCCGTGCTGATGGGGCTGCTCGCCGTTTGGTACGGAGACCTTTTCGGCGCGCAGACGTGCGGGGTGATGCCGTATGAGCAGTACCTCAAGCGCTTCCCCGCCTACCTGCAGCAGCTGACGATGGAGTCCAACGGCAAGCACGTCACGCTCGACGGCGCGGCGGTGGATCACCAGACCGGCGCGGTGTACTGGGGCGAGCCGGGGACCAACGGGCAGCACAGCTTCTACCAGCTGATCCACCAGGGCACGAAGCTGATCCCCTGCGACCTGATCGGGTTCTCCCAGACGCTCAACCCGCTGGGCGAGCATCACGACATCCTCTCCTCCAACGTGTTCGCCCAAGCCCAGGCGCTCGCGTTCGGGCGCACCGCGCAGGAGGTCCGCGCGCAGGGCACGCCCGCGGCGGTCGTGGCGCACAAGGTGATGGAGGGCAACCGCCCCACGAACGTGATTCTCGCGCAGCGGCTCACCCCCCACACGCTGGGCGCGCTGGTGGCGCTGTACGAGCACAGCGTGTTCACGCAGGGAACCGTCTGGGGGATCGACTCCTTCGACCAGTGGGGGGTCGAGCTCGGCAAGGAGCTGGCCAGGAAGATCCTCCCAGAGCTGACCTCCAAGGACGAGCCGCGGCTGGAGCACGACAGCTCCACCAACTCGCTGATCCGCCACTACCGCTCGCTGCGATGAACATACGTCTAAAAGGACGCCCTTTGCGCGTGCGTGCGCGCGCGCGCGCGAGTCAAGGCCAAAATAGAAACATAGTGGCGAGCCCGCTACGGTCACGGCACACACAACGAGAGGGAGCCGGCGACGATGGCGACTGAGACACCGATGCAGCTCGGAATGGTCGGACTGGGGCGGATGGGCGCCAACATCGTGCGGCGGCTGATGCGCGACGGGCATCGCTGCGTGGGCTATGACGTCAGCGCCGAGCCGGTGGCCTCGCTCGCGGCCGACGGCGCGCAGGGCGCTGCGACGATCGCCGAGCTCGTGGCCAAGCTCCAGAAGCCGCGCACCGCCTGGGCGATGGTGCCGGCGGGCGAGATCACCGACTCCACGATCGCCGCGCTCGCGCAGGAGATGGAGCCCGGGGACACGATCATCGACGGGGGGAACACCCATTACCACGACGACATCCGCCACGCAAACGAACTGCGCGAGCGGGGCATCCACCACGTCGACTGCGGGACCAGCGGCGGCGTGTGGGGACTGGAGCGCGGATACTGCCTGATGATCGGCGGCGAGGCCGAGGTCGTGGCGCGGTTGAGCCCGCTGTTTCAGACGATCGCCCCGGGGGCGGAGTCCGCCCCGCGCACGCCCGGGCGCAGCGGCGAGCCGAGCCCCTCCGAGCAGGGCTACCTGCACTGCGGCCCCAACGGGGCGGGGCATTTTGTGAAGATGGTCCACAACGGCATCGAGTACGGGCTGATGGCCGCCTACGCAGAGGGGTTGAGCATCATCCACTCAGCGGACGCGGGGCTGCACTCCCAGGAGCAGGACGCCGAGACGAGCCCGCTGGAGAACCCCGAGTACTACTCCTACGAGATCGACACGACCGAGGTCGCCGAGGTGTGGCGCCGGGGCAGCGTGGTCGGGTCGTGGCTGCTGGACCTGACCGCCCAGGAGCTGCTGGCCTCGCCCGGGCTCCAGGAGTTCGCCGGGCGCGTGTCGGACTCCGGCGAGGGGCGCTGGACGTCGATCGCGGCGATCGAGGAGGGCATCCCCGCGCCCGTCCTGACAGCGGCGCTGTACTCGCGCTTTGGCTCACGCGACCTGGACGAGTATGCGAACAGAGTCCAGTCGGCGATGCGCAAGGGCTTCGGCGGGCACGAGGAGAAGCCGGCGTAAGGGTGGGAGGGCCGCATGCGGCCCTCCCCGGAAACCGCGCATGCGCGGTTTCCCCTGACGGTGCATGCACCGTCAGGCCGATGGCGCATGCGCCATCGGAACAGACATCATCGGCCCGTGGGCAGGCGTAGACTGCCCGCCCGATGACCAACGAATTGGCGCGCTGGCAGTTCGCGACGACGAGCATCTACCACTTCCTGTTCGTGCCCGTGACGATCGGGCTGGCGTTCCTCGTCGCGCTGTTGCAGACGGCCTGGCACCGCAACGACAGGCCCGAGTACAGGCGCCTGACGAAATTCTTCGGGACGCTGCTGCTGATCAACGTGGCCGTTGGGGTCGTGACCGGGCTCGTGCAGGAGTTCGAGTTCGGGATGAACTGGTCGGCCTACTCGCGCTTCGTCGGCGACGTGTTCGGCGCCCCGCTGGCGATGGAGGGTCTGGCGGCGTTCTTCTTGGAGTCCACGTTCCTGGGGCTGTGGCTGTTCGGCTGGGGCAGGCTGCCCAAGCGCGTGCACCTGGCGTGCATCTGGCTGGTGGCGGCGGGAACGGTCCTGTCGGCGATGTTCATCATGGCCGCCAACTCGTGGATGCAGCACCCGGTCGGCTACGCGCTGAACAGCCACGGCCAGCCGGAACTGAACGACATCGGGGCGCTGTTCACCAACCCGACGTTCCTGTGGGGCTACGTGCACGTGATCCTCGCCTCTCTGATCACCGGCGCGCTGCTGATGCTCGCGGTCTCGGCCTGGCAGATCAAAAAGCGCCGCGACGCCGGCTCCTTCGTGCACACCGCGCGGATCTCGGTGATCGTGCTGCTGCCGTCAATCCTGCTGAGCATGTTCGTCGGCAGCGAGCTCGGCGTCGTGGAGGCCAAGTACCAGCCGGTGAAGATCGCCGCCGCCGAGGCGCAGTGGAACACCTGCACCGAGCACTGCTCGTTCTCGGCCTTCCAGATCGGCGGCGGCAAAAACGACAAGACACCCTCGCAGATCGTCGAAATACCGGACCTGCTGTCGGTGCTGGCGACGAACTCGCTCAGCGGGGAAGTGAAGGGCCTGAACCAGCTGCAGAAGCAGGACGAAGCGGTCTATGGACCGGGCAACTACATCCCGGACGTGTTCATCCAGTACTGGTCGATGCGCATCATGGCCTACCTGGCCTCGCTGATCGTGCTGCTCGCGCTGTGGGGCGGCTGGCTGATCCACCGCGGCAGGCTCGCCGAGTCGAAGTGGTTTCTGCGCCTGTCCATGTGGGCGGTGCTGGCCCCGTTCGTGATGAACACCGCCGGCTGGATGCTGACCGAGAACGGACGCCAGCCGTGGATCGTGCAGGGGTTGATGAAGACGATCAACGCCAACTCCCCCTCGGTCACCTCCACCGACATCTGGATCAGCCTGATCGTGTTCGTGGCGATCTACCTCGCTCTCGGGGCAGCCGACGTGGTCCTGATGATGCGCTACGCGCGCAAAGGCCTCGGCGACGAGGACGACGAGGGCGCTCAGCACGGCGCGGGCGCCGAGGGCGCGACCATCACGATCCCGGCGCTGACCTACTGATGACGATGACGACGACGATGGAGCGCTGAGGAGACCCGTGCTGCATCTGCACACGCTCTGGTTCATCATCCTGACGATCCTGTGGGTCGGGTTCTTCGTGCTGGAGGGCTTTGACTTCGGCGTCGGCATGCTGCACACGATCGTCGGCAGGACCGACACCGAGCGGCGTGTCGCGATCAACACGATCGGCCCCTGGTGGGACGGCAACGAGGTGTGGCTGATCGTGGCCGGCGCGGGCACGTTCGCGGCGTTCCCCGGCTGGTACGCCACGATGTTCTCGGCTCTCTACCTGGCCCTGCTGCTGGTGCTGGCCGCCTTGATGGCGCGCGGCGTGGCCTTCGAGTTCCAGGGCAAGAGCGAGGATCCGCGCTGGCGCGCCACCTGGACGTGGTGCACGACCATCGGCAGCCTGCTGATCCCGCTGCTGATCGGCGTCGGCTTGGGAGACCTCCTGGTGGGCCTGCCGATCGACGCGGCCCACAACTTCACCGGCAACTTCTTCGACCTGCTGACGCCCTACGGCCTGTGGACGGGCGTGACGCTGCTCGGGCTGTGCCTGCTGCACGGCGCGACGTTCCTGAAGCTCAGGACCACCGATCTGGTGCGCGAGCGCGCCCGCGCCCTCGCGCGCCCGCTGGGCTTCATCTCGAGCGCGCTGGTCGTGGGCTTCGTGGCCTGGACGCTCGCCGTGACCGGGCACGCCGACATACCCGGGCCGGTGCAGATCCTGGCGGTGCTCGCCGTGCTGGCCGCGGCCTGGCTCGCGAGCACCGACAGCGACGGCTGGGCGTTCACGGCCTCGGCGGTCGCGATCGCCGCGACCGTGGGCTCGCTGTTCATCGAACTGTACCCAAACGTGATGGTTTCGAGCACCAGCGCCGCCTACAACCTGACCGTCTCAAACTCCGCCTCCGGTCACTACGCGCTGGTGGTGATGACGATCGTCACCGCGATCTTCTTCCCGGTCGTCTTGATCTACCAGGGCTGGTCCTTCCACGTCTTCCGCGCCCGTGTCAAGACGCCCCCGTCGCCGCCCGATCCGCAAGGCGTCGCGCCGCCGCCGCCGCCCGCGCCGTCCGGCCCTGCGGCGCGCCCGGCCGCACCGCAGGCGTAATCAAGCTAGCTGACCGGCGTCATGCTCGCGCTGCCACAGCCCCGCGTAGCGCCCGCCGCGGGCGAGCAGCTCGCCGTGCGTACCTCGCTCGACGACGCGGCCCCGATCGAGCACCAGCACCTCGTCGACCTCCTCCAGCCCGGTCAGGCGGTGGGTGATCAGCAGCGTCGTCCTGCCCTCGGTGACGGCCAGCAGGTCGGCGACGATCGCATCCGCCGTGGGCGTGTCGAGATGCTCGCCGGGCTCGTCGAGGACGAGCACGGGGAAATCGGCGAGCAGCGCCCTGGCGATCGCCAGGCGCTGGCGCTGGCCGCCGGACATGCGCATACCGCGCTCGCCGACCTCCGTACCCAGCCCCGCGGGCAGCTCCTGCGCCCAGTCCAGCAGCCGGGCCCCGGCGAGGGCTGCGCGCAGCTCCTCCGTGCTCGCCCCGCGGCGGGCCAGGCGGAGGTTCTCCTCGAGCGTGCTGTCGAAGATGTGGGCGTCCTGTGAGACCAGCCCGACCACCGTTCGCAGCGCGTCGCCGTCGAGGCCGGCGATCTCCACGCCGTCGAGCGTGACCGAGCCCTCCTCATATTCCAGGAACCGCAGCAGCACCCCGGCGAGCGTCGACTTGCCGGCGCCGCTGGGGCCCACGATCGCCACGCGCCTGCCCGGGCCGAGATCGAGGTCGACCCCGTCCAGAGCCGGACGGGCCGCGCCCGGGTAGCTGAAGCGCAGGTCTCGCACGCGCAGGGAATACGGGGGCGCGGGGAGCGCGAGCGGGTGCGCCGGCTCGCTTACGGGCGCCGGGGCGTCCATCACCTCGAACACGCGCGCGGCGCAGCGGCGCACGCGCTGGAGCGTCTGGGTGGCCGCGGGGAGCCCCGTGACGAGCTCAAACGCCACCAGCGGGATCAGCGCGAGGCCCGCGAGCAGCACCCCGTTCAGGCGCCCGGCGTGGACCGCCGCGACGCCGGCCGCGAGGGCTCCCCACATCGCCAGGCCGCAGCACAGGCTCGTCAACCCCTGGCCGACGCCCGCCGTGAGGGCGCTCGCCCGAGCTATGCGAGTGAGCGCCGAGTCCGCGTCCAGCGTGCGCCGCAGCTGCTCCGGGGCGGCTCCGCAGACGATCAGCTCGGGCGCGCCCTCGATCAGATCGACGACGGCGCCGGTCAGCCGCGCTCGCGCCGCCGCCTGCCGCGCCTCCCCGCGGGCGGCGAGCCCGCCGGTCAGCCACGGCACGAGCGTCCCCGCGAGCAGCAGCGCCGCGAGCAGGATCAGCCCGGCCGCCGGGAGCATCCAGAACACCAGGGCGACCGTCGCCGCGCCGACCCCGAGCGCGATCGCGAAGGGCGGGATGACCCGCAGCAGCAGATCCTGGAGCGCGTCCACGTCGTGGACGAGGCGGGCGAGCAGATCGCCGCTCCCGAAGGCGGGCAGGCCGAGCGGAGCCAGCCGCTCCAGGCGTTCATAGACGCCGACCCTGATGTCCGACAGCACGCGGAAGGCGGCGTCGTGGCCGACCAGCCGCTCCGCGTAGCGGCACAGGCCTCTGGCGAGGGCGAAGAACTGCACGCCGACGATCGCCACCGCCACGGCCGACTCCTGCGGATGCTGAGCCGAGCGCGAGATCAGCCAGGCCGAGCTCGCGATCAGGCCGATCGCGGCCGCGACGGCGCCCGCGCCGAGCAGCGTGGCGAGCGCCAACCGCCCGGCGGCGGGACGGGCGATCGCGAGCGTTCCCAGCAGCGGCGCCTGCGGCCCGTGCTCGTCACTCGTCGCAGGGCGGCTCACGCGGCGACCTCCGCCGGCACGAGCTCCAGCACCCGATCGGCCATCGCCATGAGTGCCGGTCGGTGCGCGACGAGCACGACGGTGCGCCCGCGGGAGAGCAGGCGGATCGAGCGTACGATCTCCTGCTCGGTCTGCCCGTCGAGGCCGGCGGTCGGCTCGTCGAGCAGCAACAGCGGCGCGTCGCGCAGGAACGCTCGCGCCAGCGCAACCCGCTGGCGCTCCCCGGCGGACAGCCCGGCGCCGCGCTCGCCTAGCACCGTGTCCAGGCCCTCGGGCAGCGCGCGCACCACATCCGCGAGGCCGGCCTGGGAGATCGCGGCCCGGACCTCCTCCGACGAGGCGTCAGAGCGACCGAGGCGCACGTTCTCGGCGATCGACGCCTTGAACAGGTGCGGGCGCTGGGGCACCCACGCCAGGCGCGCCCGCCAGGCGTCGAGATCGAGCTCGGCCAGGTCGACGCCGCCGATCCGAACCGAGCCACGGTCGGGTCTGAGCAGCCCGAGCAGCACACCCAAAAGGGTGGACTTGCCGCACCCGCTCGGGCCCGCGAGCGCCAGCACCTCACCCGCCTGAACCGTCAGAGAGACGCCGTCGAGCGCGGGCTCGCGGCGGCCCGGGTAGGTGACCCGCAGCCCGTCGACCTCCAGGTCTGAGACGGCCGGGTCGGGGAAGTCGGTGCGCGTGCCCGTGGGGGCCGGGGGCGCCTCCAACACCGCGAAAACCCGCTCGGCGGCGGCCATGCCCTCGGCGCTCGCGTGGTAATTGGCGCCCAGCCGCCGAAGCGGCAGAAACGCCTCGGGGGCGAGCACGAGCGCGAACAGCGCGACCCGCAGGTCGAGCTCTCCGCTCATCAGCCGCAGGCCGATCGCCACCGCCACGAGCGCGACCGCGATCATCGCGACGAGCTCGAGGATCAGCGAGGACAGGAACGTGACCCGCAGCGTGGACATGGCGGTCCTGCGATAGCGCTCGGTGATCTCTGCGATGACCGCCGCCTGGGCCTTGGCCCGCCCGAACACCTTCAGCGTGGGAAGCCCTGAGACCACGTCGAGGAAGTGGCCGGCCAGATGCTCCAGGGTGCGAAACTGGCTGTCCATGCGCTCGCGCGTACTGGCGCCCACCAGCGCCATGAACAGCGGTATCAGCGGGATCGTGCAGGCGATGATCGCCGCCGAGATCCAGTCGCCGAACAGCACCGCCGCGATCACGACGACGGGCACGATCACGGCGAGAAACAGCTGCGGCAAGTACAGCGAGAAGTAGCCGTCGAGCGCGTCGATCCCGCGCGTGGCGAGGATCGCGAGCTCGCCCGTGCGCCGCTCGCGGGAGCTGTCAGCTCCGAGCGCCGGGATCCGCGCCAGCAGCGCGGCGCGCAGCTGGGACTTCGCGCGCGCCGATGAGCGGCTCGCCGCGAGCTCGGCCGCCCACGCGACCGTCGCGCGCGCCAGAACGACGAGCAGCAGGGCGATCAGCGGGGTCCGCAGCCGCGCGGGGCTCTCACCGCCGATGAACGCGCGCGCGACGACGTCGGCGATCAGCCATGCCTGAGAGACGATCAGCAGCGCGCTGAGAGCTCCGAGCGCGACCGAGACGAACAGGAACGCTCGGGTCGCGCGCGCGTACCCGAGCAGCCTCTTATCGAGCGCTCTCACCGCCCGATCATGCCGTGCCCCGCCCGGCCCGGTCCGGTCCCACTACGAGATCTCCGCCAAGCGCTCCGCGAGGATGATCCGCCCCGCCCCGCGCGCGAGTCACGTCGCGATCCATGGTCCGTGCCAGGCGCCGTAGCCCGCGACGAGGCGATCCGCCTCGTCGGGACCCCACGAGCCCTGCGCATAGGGGTGGACCGGCGGTGGGGAGTCCAGCAGCGACTGGAATATGCGCCATGCCTCTTCGACGGAGTCCTGGCGGGTGAAGCGGGTGGAGTCGCCGTTCATCGCGTCCGCAAGCAGGACCTCGTACGCAGTCGGCGCCTCGCCGCCCTCTTGCGAGAACTCCATGTCCAGCGTGATCGCCCGCGGGCCGCCGGCGTCGGCGCGGTGGGCGTCGAGGATCACCTGGGTTCCGGTGGAGGGGTCGAGCTTGACGACGAGCTGGTCGGGCTCGGGCCGGCGGTGGCCGTGCTCCATGAACCCCAATCGCGGCGGGTGGCGAAACACCACCCGCAGCTCTGTCTGGGTGACGGGCAGATGCTTGCCCGTGCGGATGAGCCAGGGCACGCCCGACCAGCGCCAGTTGTCGATCTCCAAGCGCATCGCGGCGTAGGTCTCGGTCGTGGATCCGGGCGCGACGCCGCCGGTGTCGAGGTAGCCGTCGTACTGACCGCGCACGTAGTGTGCGGGATCGGCGGTGGCGGTCGAGCGGAAGACCGCGTACTTGGCGTCCTTGAACGTGTCGGCGTCATTGCCAGCGGGCGCCTCCATCGCGGCGACCGCGAGCACCTGCATCAGGTGGTTGACGACCACGTCGCGCAGCGCGCCGACGGGATCGTAGAAGTGCCCGCGATCCTCCACGCCGAAGGACTCGGCCATCGTGATCTGCACGCAGGCGACATGGTTGCGGTTCCAGATCGGCTCGATCATCGTGTTGCCGAAGCGCAGGTACAGGAACTCGTCGGTGCCCATCTTGCCGAGGAAGTGATCGATCCGGTAGAGCTGATGCTCCTCGATGTGCTGATGTATTTCCGCGGCCAGCGCGCGCGCGGAGGCGAGATCGTGCCCGAACGGCTTCTCCACGACCACGCGCCCTGTCTTGGTCAGGCCCGCGGCGGCGAGCCGGCCGATCACCCCTCCGAACAGGAACGGCGGGATCTCCAGGTAGAACACGGGCGTCTGAGCCTTGCCGACGGCCGTGGCGAGGAGCTCGTAGGTGGCGGCGTCGGTGAAGTCCCCGCTCACATAGGACAGGCGGCCGGCGAAGCGCTCGAACACGCCGGCGTCGAGCGGCTCGCCGGTCCCTTCGATGCATTCGCGCGCGTGCTCGCGCAGGTGCTGCACCGTCCAGTCGTCCACCGCGACGCCGACGATCGGGCAGTTCAGCAGGCCGCGGCGCTCCAGGCGATACAGCGAGCGGAACGTCATCACCCGGGCGAGATCGCCGGTGATGCCGAATACGACGAACACGTCGGCGGGCGCGGGTCCCTTCCGGTCAGGCATGAGCCGGCGGGATCCGCGTGACCATGAACGGCAGGCTAGCGGGTCTTCCCTGAAGTCCGTATCGGATGTAGGCTTAGCCAATGTCATTGAGCGACCGGCAGATCGCTGAGAAGGACCGATGCTCGACCTGTCACGGATCCGGGTGGACCTGGTGGTCGGCTGAGGCGCAAGCGGAGGCGCAGCCGCCGGAGAAGGGCAGATGGGTCGTCTGCCGCGCGTGCATCGGCACGGGGCGCACCGATCAGGAGGGCCGTAAGCGCCAGAAGCCCGACGAGGCGCCGGGCGACTGAGCCCGCGCCGGTCTCACCCGACGAGGGTCCAACCTCCTGTATGGCGCGTCGTAGGAGAGGGCCGGCGGGGTCTCGGGCCATCGACGGGCAGTCCTTCGACAAGTAGGGGTTTTGTGCGGGGCCGAACGCGGCTTAACCCGGATGTCTTCGAGCAGGCCGCGATTTAACGTGAGGGTATGTTCTTCGGAGATTCCACCGCCCAGGCGCAAGCAGTGACTCTAAATCCCCAGCCTTGGCGCTGGGGCCACCCGCGGGTGCTTATCGAGCACCCGGACGAGGCGACCGGCCTGGAGATCGCCTCCGGCCTGCGCTTCGCCGGCTACGCGGTCGCCGTCTGTCCCGGCCCAGCCGGACACGGGTGCTGTCCGCTGACCGGGCCCGAGGGATGCGCCCCCGTGCACGACGCCGATCTCGTTGTCAGCTCTCTGGGCTACGAGCACGAGGCGGCCCGAGAGGTGTTGCGCGAACTGCGCGCGCGCTATCCCGACACGCCGCTGGTGGTCGAGGCGCCGTCGGACGTGGACGCGGGCCTGCGCGAGCTGTTGGACGGCTGCCACCAGTTGCCGGCGCCGGCGAGCGCCGAGCAGGTTGTGGCCGCCGCGCAGAGCCTGCTCGCCCAGGCCATCGAGGAGAGCGCCCCCAGCGGTGCGTAGCCCCTTTCACAGCGAGCCGGAGGCCTTCACTTTGTGCTGCTGGTGATAGGCGCCCTGCTCCCGGTCGCGCTCGCCGCCGCGCTCAGCCCGGCGTGGCTCGCGCTCGTTGTCCTTGCGGTGGTCCTCGGCGCGCTCGTGATGCGCATGGCGCAACTGCGCATGCGCAAGCTCCGCGGTCTCGAGCTGCCGGTGAAGATGGCTCCCCCGCACCTGGGCTCGGCGTCCGAGCGCCGCGTGCTCGTCGTCACCAACGACACGCTGGGTGAGGAGGCGCTCCTCAGCGACGTCGAGAGGCTGGCCTCCGTGCCGGGCACCCGCGTGCGCCTGCTCGTGCCGGCGCTGATCTCCCCCGCGGCCCGCCTGACCGGCGCGGTCGACCGTCTTTTGGACCAGACCCGCGTCCGCCTGAAGACGGCCCTCGACCGCGTCGGCCGTGACCACTTCGTTGCGGGCGAGATCTCAGAGGCCGATCCCCTCGAGGCCGTTGAGGACTCCTTCGCAACCTTCGCGCCGGATGAAGTCATCGTCTCCACCCGCTGGGAGCGGGGCGCTGGTGGGCTTGAGCCGTGGCTCGCTGCTCTCGTGCGTGAGCGGTTCGCCGTGCCCGTTCGTCATTTCGTCTTCGAGCCTGGCTCCCCTGCACAGGAGCCGGACAAGGACACCGAGACGAGATACCGGTACGAATTCGGTTACGCAGCCGCCAGGAGGTTCGGGGTGAACGTGCTCGCGGGTGTGGGGATCCTGGCCGCGGTTTTGACGGCGATCGTGGTCCTGCTACCGAGCGGGTAGGCGTCGAGCGCAGCGCTCGCGGCGCCCTAACCGGACGGTATGTGAACCACGAGACAGCCGAGACCATTGAGCGGCTGCACGGAACGCTGTAGCCGCTCTGTCAGGGTCGGGGCATCGAGCCGCCGGTATCGGCGGGAACCCGGTTCTGCTTGCCACCCAGCAGCCCACCGCGCTTCTCGGGGAGGGCGAAGCCGGGCGGTGCGGTCGCCGGGAGTTGCGTCGGTGGCCGGGGCTTCAGCGGGGCCTGTATCCGGTCTTTCCGGTAGCCGTAGCGCTTGGCCGCTGCGGCGATGACCTCGTCGCGGATGAACGAGTCGTTGAGGAGCTTGTAGTGAGTGCCGAAGCGACCACCGCCGGCTACGTCCTCCGCGGCGACCCCTCGCTATCCGAAGAACGACTTGACCGTCGCCAGCACGAGCACGTCGGCGCGCGCGGCCACGAGATCGACCTCGTAACCGTGCGTCTGCACCTCTTTGTGCATCGCCTTTGCCGTCCGACGCGTGACGGGGAACTTCACCGCGCCCGAGACGACGAAACCCTCCGCCTCCAGGACCAGCGCGACTACAGACTCAAAGCTCTCCATCGGAGGAGATGGAGCAGCCCTACTCCTTCTTGGTGTGCGACGCCGTCGTGGCGTACTTTTTGTGCGCCTGCTTCTTACACGCCGCTTGCTTGCCCTTCGGCTTGTTCTTGCATGCTTTCAGAGCTTTCGCGAGCTTCTGCGCGCTCGTGAGCGGCTCGCGCTTGATCGTCTTGCCGACCTGATGGCCGGGAGACTGCACGCCCAGTGTCGATGATGAGGAGGAGCCTGCCGACCCGGCGGGCTGATTGCCGGTGTTGGTGTTGGTGTTGATCCCCGCTGGCTGGCCGGCGCCGGACGAGGTCGAAGTCGTGGTGCTGGTGCTGAGCGGCTGAACGCCTTCTTCTCCGGACCTGAAGGTATGCGATGACCCTACTGTCGTGCCCGCCGCGTTGGTCGCAGTCACCCAGTAGGTGTTGACCGGCATCAGCCTGACATCCGCGCTGTTCAAATTAAGGCTCACGCTCTGCCCGACGAACGACCCGAGCAGCTTCCCGCTCGGCAGCGTAAACAAATATTCGGGCGACTCACACGGCCATTCACAGTACGCCCCCACCAAGTGAAATTCATACGTCGTTTCCAGCCCCTCGGTGTTGATCCGCGCTTCGAGCGTCGCGTCAGTCGATGTGAGGTGGGAGAGCGACTCACTTTCGATCAAGGGGGGCGACGCGGCTCCTGTTTTGAATTCCTTGTTGCTGGCGTAGGTTGTGCCGCCCATGTTGGTAGCGCGGAAGCTGTACAGGTAGGGGCTGTTCGGTTTGAGCTTGTGCGAGGCTTTGGCGATGTCGACGCTCACTGTTTGAGCGGAGAAGCCGGCGGGTATGGTGCCGGCGACTTTGTCTTCTTCGCATGCTTCCGGGCCTGCTTCCTCTACGCAGGGAAGGGCTCCGACCCAGACTTCATAGGTCGTTTCAAGGCCCCCGGGGTTGATCTGCGCCTCGACGGTCGCGTCCGTCGGCGTGATGTTCGACACCGACTCACCCTGGATCGAGGGGGCGCTCGCCGGAGCGGTGGTGAAGAGGTGGCCGGGGCTTTCGTTCGTTCCAGCCGAGCTGGTCGCTTCGATGCTGTAGCGGTACTCGGTGTCGGGCCTCAACGTCACACCGGCGCTGTTCAAATCGAGGCTGACCGGGTGAGCTCCAGTGGAGGCCGCGATTTCGCCGCTCGGCAGCGGGTACGGTGCGATCGCCAGGCAGGCGAGTGGCGGCAGACACCCGGATTCCAGCCGGAACTGGTAGGTCGTCTTCAGCCCGTTCGGGTTGATGGTTGCTTCCAGCGTCGCGTCGTGTTCGGTGATGTGCGACACCGATTCGTCGAAGACCGACGGTGGCGGAGATGCTTGCGCAGACGCAGGCACTCCCCACGCCAGACAGCTCATCGTGAGGAACGCGGCGATGCCCATCACCCGCACCCTGACATGGCGCTCGTATCGATACCCGCCCATAGCGATCGAATGGTACTCGATCTGGAGCGGAGAAATCCGTTGTCACTTTGGAGACCCGGCTCGCATTAACGAACATGGACCCTGATCGAACACGCCACAGCCAGCTCCCTTGGGTCCTTGCCGTTCGGTCGTTTGCGATCGGCAACCCGGGTCGGGCGGCATTTGGCTTGCTGGTGGGGAATCCGCGCAGGTGGGGCGCGCCCGACTCTCTCTACCTCCGTATCCCGGTGACTTTCTTTCTTTGTTTGTTGTGTTGTGTTCAGGCCGGCCGAGAGCCCAGGTCTTCTGCCCATGATTGAGAATCGCTCCAGCGGGCGGGGTCGTGTCGTCCGGACTCGTCGTTCCGATCCCCCTTCCGCCGCCGCGCTGGCCGAGATCGACCAGCGCCTGCTCGGCGTTTTGTGCGCGCACCGGGTGGTGCGCCAGGATCACCTCGGGCGGCTGTTCTCCGACGTTCCCGAGCGCACGCTGCGCTACCGCACCCGCCGCCTGCACGACCTTGGGCTCGCGGGGCGCAGCCGTCCCTACCGCGAGCAGGGCTCAGCGCCGAACCATCACTGGCCGACGCGGCGCGCGGACTGTTTGATGCGGGGAGAGCCCGTACCGCGTGGCGGGGAGCGCAAGCGCCATCTATAGCCTGACGCGTCTCCGCGAAATGCGCGGATCAATGAGCTGTCGAGTTGGAACGATGACTCGGCTGAAGGCGTACTGCTTCCCCAGCGCGATGCAGGAGTGCTCGTCGGCCTTCTATGGCCCTGATGCTCCGGACGATTGGGATGGTCCTGCGCGTCCGCCTCGCTTGGCGATGAAAGCGGTGCGCGCGGGGAGGGAGCTTCACCGCAGCAGTGCGGTGCTGCTGAGTGCCAGCATGGTCCGCCGACAACCGCCAAGGGCTATACACGTTTCGTACACGTATGGTGTATGATTGGTGTGTGAGCGCGGTGCGAACGAACATTGAGATCGAGGACACCTATGTCCAGGCGATTATGGATCGCTACGACGTGCGGACAAAGACGGCGGCCGTCGATCTCGCCCTACGCCATCTGGCAGGACAGCCCATGACACGCAATGAGGCGCGGGCGATGCACGGAGCGCACGCCATCTCCGAGATTCCCGCCGATACACCTCCGCACGCGTTGGCGTGATCCTCGCAGACACCTCGGCTTGGGTCGAGTACGACAGAGCCACAGGCAGCCCTGCGGACCGGCGTCTTGCGGAACTGATCGACACCGCGGGTCCCGTGGCGATCACAGAGCCCGTCCTCATGGAGGTGCTTGCCGGTGCGCGCGATGAGAAGCTAGAGGCCGATCTGCGCCGACTGTTGCAGCGCTTCGAGCTCTTGAGCTTCGACGCTGTCGCCGACTTCGATGGCGCCGTCAAGATCTACCGTCGCTGCCGGGCCGCGGGAGTCACCCCGCGAGGGATGCTCGACTGCATGATTGCTGCTGTCGCATGGCGCCAAGGCGCGACACTCCTCGCCCACGACGCCGACATGGACCGCGTAGCGCACATCATCGAACTCAAACTCGATGACGCATCGCTACGCGCATAGATCGCCGAGCCCCCCGCAACGCTCGCGGCCGTATGCGCCTTCCCGTCCGGTGTCGGGGCCGTGATACGTAGAACAGACAGGCATCCGGCGAGCCGCACTGGTGCCTTTTCTGTACCCAATCACGGAGCCAGCATGGACCACTCCACCAACAAAAAGCCCCGCATTTGCGGGGCTTTTTGATCGGGGCGCCCTGTTCAAAGGCCCGCCAACATTGCCCCTACGCACCCCCTGCGGTGGATTTGCGGTGGACGTACCGGGCCCATACCGGACTTTTCGAAACATCTCCCGCGTGTATGCCATGTTAAACGCATGTACGTTGAGATCAGTGGCCTGGGGTGGATGCTAGCGTCGGCGGGCAGCTACTCTCTCGCGTGGCGGCCCACCCTCTACTCCGTCTTGGTCGGCCTGTAGATACTTGTCTTCGGAGGGCCTTCCCGCAGGACCAGACCAGCCTCGCGAAGGGCCGACAGGTCTCTTTCCAGCGTCCGAGATCCAACCTTGAGCCTCTCGCTCAACTCGCGGGCACTCAGACCGCCGGCGCGTGTCAGCTCGCCCAGAACGGCTTGCCGGCGCCGAGCCACGTTGCCGCGGCCGAGGTCCGCTACCCCGCCATTTACCCAGCCATTTACACTGCCACTTTGGCGGGATAGCGGCAGACGCAAGCCGGCGAACGAGGAGTGTGGCCAGATCGTCGCTGTGAACACAGGCCCATCCCCGTCGAGCCGTGGCTCGGGATAGCCACGGTCCACCTCTTGCCCGATCTTTTCCCAGGCAGTGCCGAAGCGCTCCATGTAGCGGATGCGCCGCAGCACGCCAGCGATGCCACGGTTGCGGATCTTTGAGCGGCCTTCGCGAATGTCGTCCGTGGTGGTGCCTGGCAGCATCGGTCCCGGGTTGTGGATCTCGATGCGATCGTCATAGACGAACGCCTTGATCGTCTCACCAGACTTCGAGTAGTCCGTGTGCGCAACGGCGTTGATGAGCAGCTCCCTGATCATCACGCTCGAGTACTCCGGCAGAGGCTGACGCTGAAGACGGCCCGCAGGGATCGGCTCGGCCTGACGGGTGTTGCGCCGGATGAAACGCTCCGCCGCATCGACCGCCTCCAAGACGGTCAGCTCCTCATCGGGATCAAACAGATCCTCGATGTCCGCCGCGCGACTGCTACCAGCGAACCTCGCCCCCTCGACGCGCGCATCGCGGAAGTAGCGCCGCCTGACCGCATCCTGACCAAAGAGGATGACCCCGGCGTTAGTCGCGACCACCTTGCCCTGGTAGCGCGTCGACACACCGAGCGCCTCCAGCTTCGCGGAGCGGATCGGGACATCATGGCCCTCGAACGCGTCTTTGAGCCGTATCTTGTCCAAATCCGCGAGCACAACTCCGGGCCGGGCGAGGAGATCGAAGGACTCCCCAGCCGCCTGGCGACGAAGCTCGGCGAGCATCTCCGCGTCCGCCCGTCGGCTGGTCGACCCCAGACGGACATACACGCCCTGCTCAGGACCCTCAGCGCGCAGATGAAACGGCGCCGGATGATGCGCCACCTCGACCACCAGCAACTCATGCTCGCCATAGGACGCCGCGTAGATCTCCGGGAGCAACTGCGGCTCAATCCCATCACTGATGCTGCTCGACAGACGCTCCTCCTCACGCAGCGGGTCCGCCACACCGACGACCGATCCGTCGTCATCAATTCCAACCACGACCACCCCGCCCGCCGTGTTGGCGAACGCCACGATGTCCTTCAGGACCGACTTCCGGGATGACAGATCACGCTTGAAGTCCACACGTGGACCCTCCCCCTGGGCTATGGCGTCCGCGACCTTCACGCGGGCATCTTCTCAGGGTCTCCGCTGAGCTGTGGTCAAGGCCAGCCTGCAGAGCCCCGGCGTTCCAACACCGAACAGCACGCGAACACCTGCGAACCCTCTACCCGGTCCAGTTCGCCCGTATTCGCGGCCTGTGTCCGCGCCGTCCTTCTCAATGCCTTACAGTGCCTTAATATTTTATTCCGTCCGTCCGTCTTTGCGTAGATCATATGATATGCTCATCTCCGTTCCTTAGTTTTCGACTTGAAAGGCAGTGATATGTCATCACAAAGCACAGATAAGATCAGCGGTGGGACACTCGAGGGATTGGAGGAGTTCTGCGATTGGGTCATCAACAAGGGCCTGATGCGTGCGGCCGCGATGGAGCCGCTACGGTCAGCTACAAAGCAGATCCTCGCCACCGTCGAGCCCGACAATCCCGGAGTCGACCTGCGCACGATCGACACCGATGACGTGATGAGCCGCTTTGAAACGCTCGCCGGGCAGAAGTACGCGCCGGACAGCCTGCGGGCGTACCGCAACCGCTTCAACCGCGCCATCGAGCTCTACCGGCAGTACCTGGACAACGGTGCGGCCAACTTCAAACCGCCCCCAGGCCGGGCACCGCGACGCCGCACAAGCGAGCCCGGCAGCAGCAACGGCTCTACGGGCAACACTCGGCCGGCGTCCACGTCGTCGTCGGCTTCACAGGCACCGGCGGGCGCGCCGTCACAGACGCTGATCGACTACCCATTCCCACTGCGCACAGGAGGCATCGCGCACCTTTACCTGCCGCCCACGCTCGAGAAGGACGACGCCGAACGGCTTGCGGCCTATGTCCGCGCTCTGGTATTCGAGCCTCAGCGGCAGATCGAGGCAACGAAGGATCCAGCTTGACGGAGTTAGGTCGTGCCACAAGACTCTTAGCCCGTGATCGAGCGAGATTGCAACGCGGTTTGGGCCGCTTGGAACGGCGGCTTAAGAAACGAAAGACGAGCAGCGCGCCCCGGATAAGCCGGACTCTGACCGGCGCGGATTAGCCGAGTGATCCGAGCAGGGTGCGTACGTCCTCGAAGTCTGGGTCTTCGCCATAGAGTCGGCCGAGGTCCCGCTTCGCCATCGCACGCTTACCGAGTTGGATATAGAGCTTGGCTCTGAGGTATCGAGCCTCCTTGAGCAGTTTCTCATCGCGCTTCTTGCTCTTGAGGGCGTCCCGGTAGGCCTCAAGAGCCGCGTCTGGCAGTCCTTGCTTTTCCATCCCCTGGGCTTGCCATAGCCGCAGCATCAGCGTGATGTCGTCCTCGTTGCTGATCCCGGCGGCCGCGTTGACGATCTCATCCCAATCCTCGGCCCGCAGATACATGCTGCACAGAAAGAGCAGCATCGCCGATGATGACGGAGAGTGTTCGTGGAGCTTCTGCGCGAGCCCGATCGCCTCTTGCAGACGCCCGGTCTCGCAGTAGCACTCCGCGAGCAGCATCGCCGCCGCAACTGAGCCCATCGGGACCGGGAGGGAGATCCGATTGACCTCGACGCTCAGGTGCAGGCTCGGCGCGTATTTGCTCATGAGCTCGTCGGGCAGCGACTGCGCGGAGTTCGTGACACGCTCCAGGTAGGGCACGGCAGCCTCGTGATCGCCGATCTGGAACGCCAGTGTTCCGGCGAATAGCGCGGGCGAGATCGCCCGATGCTTATCGTCGCTCGTATCAGCGTCTCGGAAGGCCGCCAGCGCGGCCTTGTCGTCTCCTGTTGCGAGCTTCGTCGTGCCGAGATAGAAGGCACGCTCGTAATGGCGGGCAAAGACACCCGGATGAGCCGGGGGAGCTGGAATCGCGGCCGTGGCTTGAGGTGGTCGATGGCTTGCGCGCGGGCGTGATGCCCGCACAGCGGGTTTGCGTGTCGATGAGCGGCTGGTGTAGCTGACCCCCGAACCAGGGATGCCGACCGTCGTGGTGCGCTGACCACGGCTATTGACCGTGTAGTGCGCACCGTGTCCGCCCACAGTCAAGCCGACGCTGCGCTTATTCAGATTGAGCTTTACGCCCGACCCCAGTTTGATGCTGCGACGGGCACGCATATATCCCACGAGCTAGACCCCCTTCCCCTACACAACAAGACCGACATGTCTGGACAAGCTACCGCGCCACTCGGAATCACCAAGCCATAACTTGGTTTCGCCAGCACTGCGACGGCAAACAGCCGCGAACACGTGCGAACCCTCTCCCCGGCCCAGTTCGCCTGTATTCGGGGCCATTCGCTCGTGTTCGCACCTGTTCGCCGACAAAAAGCTTCATCGGGGCGCCCGGATTCGAACCGGGGACCTCGCCGACCCGAACGGCGCGCGCTACCAGGCTGCGCCACGCCCCGACGCCCCACCAGTATCCCACACCAGCGCCGGCGCTATCGTCACTCCCGTGCCCACGCCCATCACCGACATCATCGCCGAGCTCGACGCGCTGCTGGCACCTGCCCGGTTTCAGGACTTCTGCCCCAACGGCCTGCAGGTCCCCGGGCCGGCACAGGTCTCGACGATCGCCACGGGCGTGTCCGCGAGCGCACAGCTGTTCGAGCTGGCCGCGCGCGAGCGCGCCGGACTGCTGCTCGTCCACCACGGGCTGTTCTGGGGCTCGGGCCCACCGGGGCCGATCGACGCGCAGCTCAAGCGCCGGTTGCAGATCCTGTTCGAGGCCGACATCGCGCTCGCCGCCTATCACCTGCCGCTCGACGCCCATCCTAAGCTCGGCAACAACGCCCTGATCGCTAAGGCGCTCGGAGCGCAGCGACTCGACGACCCGTTCGCGCATCACCACTCCGAGCCAATCGGCTGCCTCGCGCGGTTTCCCGGCGACGGCCTGGCGGCGCAGGAGCTGTTCGCGCGCGTGCACGCCCTCACCGAACGCGAGCCGCTCGTGTTCGACGCCGGACCGTCCCATGTCCGCACATTGGCGATCGTCTCCGGAGCCGGCGCGGACTACCTCGCGGACGCGGCGCCCGCCGGCGCCGACGCGCTGCTGACCGGCGAGCCCGCCGAGCGCGCGATGAGCCAGGCGCGCGAGCTGGGATTGCATCTCATCGCCGCGGGGCACTACGCGACCGAGACGTTCGGTGTCCGCGCCCTGGGCGAGCGCCTGGCAGAGCGGTTCGGCCTGCGTCACGTGTTCCTGGACGTGCCCAACCCCGTGTAGAGCGTCGGTGCCCTTCCCGAGCGAGCGTTGACGCCCTAAGATCAGAACCAGAGGTCGCGCGTCAGCGACCTGTCAGTCGTCGATCGAGGAGGAAAAGTCTTCATGGAGGTAACCGCCGCGCCGTCGGCGACCGCATCGCCGGCAACCGCAGCGCAGACGATCGCCGATCTGATCCCGCATGCGGCCGAGCGCTACGGCGATCGCGCCGCCGTCCGCTACAAGCGCGACGGCGCCTGGCTGGACGTCACCTACGCGGAGCTCGACGAGATCGTCAGCGAGGTCGCGCTCGGCCTGATCGACCTCGGCATCGAGCCCGGCGAGCGCGTGTGCGTCCTTGCCAACACCCGCCCCGAGTGGTCCTACGCCGACCTCGGCGCGACATCGGCCGGCGCGATCGTCGTGCCGATCTACCAGACCAACTCGCCCGAGGAGTGCCACTGGGTCATCTCCGACTCCGACGCGTGCGCGATCGTCTGCGAGGACGCTTCCCAGCTGGCCAAGGTCGCGGCGATCCGCGACACCCTCCCGCACCTGCGCACGATCGTCGTGATCGACGAGCCGGGCGGCTCCCCGGCTGGGGCCACGCCGGAGATCGCGGCGCTTGCAGCGATCCCGCTGGATGAGGTTCGCGCCCGCGGACGCACGCGCTCCCCCGAGGAGCTCGACGCGCGCCGCGCCGGGGTGCGACTAAAGGACACCTACACGATCATCTACACCTCCGGCACGACCGGCCCGCCGAAGGGGTGCGTGCTCACCCACGGCAACTACCGGGCGATCGTCGACATGGTCGAGCAGCGCGCGAGCCTGCAGAGCGACGCCGGGGACGTCGTCTACCTGTACCTGCCGCTGGCGCACTCGTTCGCGCTGCTGCTGCAACTGGTCGTGCTCGATCTCGGCGTCACACTCGCGTACTTCGGCGGGGACACCAAGCAGATCGTCGGCGAGCTGGCCGAGGTCAAGCCCACCTACCTGCCCTCGGTGCCGCGGATCTTCGAGAAGATCTACACGCTCGTCTGCGCCAACGCCCCCGACCCCGAGGAGCTGGCGGGAGCGGTGCGCGTGGGCGTGCGGGTGCGCGAGCTCCAGCAGGCGGGACGCCCGATCCCCGACGAGCTGCAGGCGCCGTTCGAAGAGGCCGAGGAGCGGCTGTTCAAAAACGTGCGCGCCGCGTTCGGCGGGCGCGTGCGCGAGGCCATCAGCGGCGCGGCGCCGATCGCCAAGGAGATCCTCGAATTCTTCTACGCCTGCGGCGTGCCCGTGATGGAGGGCTACGGCATGACCGAGACCGCCACCGCCGCGACCGCCTGCAGCCCCGAGGCGCACCGGTTCGGCAGCGTCGGCAAGCCGTTCCCCGGCGTGGAGGTCAAGATCGCCGACGACGGTGAGCTCTTGATCAAAGGGCCGAACATCTTCCAGGGCTACCACAACCGCACCGAGGAGAGCTTCGGCGCGGTCGAGGACGGCTGGCTTCACACCGGCGACCTCGGGCGCATCGACGAGGACGGGTTCGTGTACATCGTGGGGCGCAAGAAGGACATCATCATCACCGCCGGGGGCAAGAACCTCACGCCCGCCAACATCGAGAACGACCTCAAGCAGTGCCGCTGGATCTCCCATGCGGTCATGCACGGCGATCAGCGCCCCTACCCGGTGGCGCTGGTGACGCTCGACGAGGAGGAGATCCTCCCCTACGCCGCCGAGCACGGCCTGCCGCAGGACATGGCCTCGCTCGCGCGCGAGCCCTCGGTGCAGGCGCTCGTGCAGGAGGCGCTCGACCGCGCCAACACCAAATACGCCCAGGTTGAGCAGGTTAAGAAGTTCGCCATCCTCGACCACGATCTGTCTCAGGAGACGGGCGAGCTGACGCCGACGCTGAAGGTCAAGCGCAACGTCGTCAACGACATGTACGCCGATGTGTTCGACTCGCTCTACGCGGGCTGACGTCCAGACACCTGCGAACATGGGGATCGATGCGCACCGACCCCTCTGAGACCGGCGGTCTGTTCGTCGGCCGCCGGCCCGGCACCGCGCCGGTCCACTTTCGCGCGCTGCCCAAGCGCGGCAGTTACCTGCGCCAGCGGTTCGACGGCTCGCTGGCGGGCATCCTGCTCGCCACGATCGTGCTGCTCAGCCTGCTCTGCTGGGGCCCGATCCCGCTCGCCTGCCTGTGGGTCGGCTCGCAGCTCAACTACCTCACGGGCAGCGTCAGCCTGGGCATCCTGATCGCGTTCGTGGGGCTGTTCGTGCTGCTGTTCGGCACGCTGGCGATCCTGCGGCGCCTCGACCAGGCCTGGATCCTCGTGCGCCGCGCCGCCGGCCACGACCAGCGCACGGGAATCCTCGGGCGCGTGTTCGCGATCACCGCCGCTGTGTGCGGGGGAGTATTCATGTTCTGGTTTATCATCATCCACGGACCCGGCCTGGGCGCATGAGCGCGCATGGCGGCGCTGGATCTGCGTCCTCCCTCGCTCATGTGCCGAGCACACTTCGCTCGGTGCGTCCTTGCCCAGCTTGCCCTGCGCACTCATGCGGGCGTGATGGGTATTCCACAGAACGCGACTAGACAGAGGCGAACGTCGTCGTCATGGGTCTGCTCGACTACTACCGCCAGTTCGAAGGGATGAGCGAGGAGGAGGTCAACGAAGGCCTGCGCGAGGAGGCGGCCGAGCGCAAGCGCAAAGCGCTGACGCGCGTGGACACGCTCGACCTGTCCCAGACGACCTG